>Ga0334901_1001628_pt1 | contig 22525 bp, 23 predicted proteins | sample GraSluR3_MG_3_FD_207216 | JGI IMG/M metagenome (GOLD analysis project Ga0334901, IMG submission 207216) | Sludge microbial communities from methane-producing bioreactor in Wageningen University, Netherlands - Granular Sludge_15_08-R3 | ecosystem: Engineered > Bioreactor > Anaerobic >... | reverse complement strand
TAGCCTGGTGGAAGTTCAAATCCAAAACAGTGTAACTTCGACCCGAAAGATCCACAGCTACCATGGCTAATGATTCATCCATGGGAATTAAAGCATGGGCCATTCGTCTTATGCCTCTTTTATCTCCTAGGGCTTCTTGCAGGGCTTCTCCCAGAACTATTCCCACATCTTCCACTGTGTGGTGGTCATCTATTTCAATATCACCACGGGCTTCAACTTTAAGGTCGAAAAGACTGTGCCTGGCGAATGATTCCAGCATATGGTTTAAAAACTGGATCCCAGTTTCCACCTGGTAAATTCCTGAACCATCCACATCCAGTTCAAGATTTATCTCAGTTTCCGAGGTCTTCCTCATTATCTTGCTTTTCCGTTTCATTTTCAGCATCCCTCTCTATTAATATGGCTCCTTCCGGACACTTGGAAGCACAGATCGTGCACAGGTGACAGTAACGTAGATTGGTGGCCATGGCCTTCTTATCCACATTCCAGATCTTGGCACCTTTAGGACATTCTTCCTTACAGATCCCACAACCAGTGCATTTTTCCGCATCTACTTTTATTCTGAGCACCATGATCCCTGTCCTTATAACTTATAACTTCTAACTTATAATCCATATTTCATTATGAATTCCATGATTTGTAAACTTAATTTAAATCTTTTTTAACGCGTTTAGAAGATATTATACATGTATTTAGTTATAACTTATACCTTATAACTCAATGGTTTTGTTGACAGAGAAATATAATTTGATATCATTCACTCTGATATTTTTCCAGAAATTCATCAAATCTTTTAATGGTTTTCTTGAGACTTCTGAAACCTTCTTCATCTTTTTTTACACCCTTTAAAGTATCCTGAGACCAGAAGTTAGCCCCCAAGTTAGCTCCGAAAGGCCCTCCACTTGCAGGTATGGCTCCATTTAGAATGTAGAAAGTCATTATCTGCTGTATGGCCAGTTCCTGACCACCAGCACGATCACCCCCCACTGATATGGCCATCCCTACCTTATGTTTTAAAAAATCAATGTCCACGGCAGCCACGGCACGGGTACGATCCATAACTGCTTTTGTCTGGGCGCTGATTCCTCCGTTATAAATGGGTGTGGCCATTATAATTCCTTTAGCATCCATCAAAAGCGGGTAAAGTTCATGCATATCATCCCGTAAAAAGCACACCTTCTTGCGAAGGCAGTAATCGCAGTTCCTACAGGGTCCAATTTCTTTTCCCCGAACAGTGAATAATTCGGTTTCATAACCTTTCTCTTCCATCATGCTCAGAGCTTCTGCTAAAACGTACTCTGTGGCCTGTTTCCTGGGGCTTCCACATATTCCCAAAATCATTAATCCATCATCCCCTCACTTGTCTTAAATAGAAGTTTTGTTTTAAGATAATAAATTTTTATCTACAGGGATAGTGAGCTAAATCAATTAAAAAAATAGAAATGGAGTTAATTAAGAATAAAAAAGTAGATTTGGAGCATATATTTTTGTTATATGCTCTTTTTAAATAGATTCATCTTCATCCAGAGCTAACCGCATGGTGTCGGGGTCCTGGGGCATTTTTTCCAGGAAGTCCTCGGCTGCGTGTCGCACATCTCTGGAACCGATGATGTAACGACCTACTACGATGATGTCCGCACCACTGTCCAGGGCCTGGTCCATCTTTTTAGGCACTATTCCACCGGCCACAGCTACCAGTCCTTTATCACCTAGGATCTCTTTAATCTTGGATATGTTACCCCATTCGGTCATTTCTTCCTGTACCTCACCCCGTTCGGCTTTCAGGGTTTCCAGGTCCACGTTACGGTGTAAAAGGACAATATCAGGTTTATAGGTGAGAGATTCCAGTTTTTCAGTGAAGTTGTCCACATTCATCATGTCTAGAATTGAGTAAATTCCCTGTTTCTGGGCTTCGTGTACTGCTTTTTCAATTGATTCCAGTGTGCCCAGGCCAGAGATGGCCACGGCATCTGCAGTTTCATCGGCAGCCATTTTAACTTCAATTCGACCCACATCCAAGGTTTTGAGGTCGGCAATGATAAAGGCATCTTTCCTGAGTTCCCGTATTTTACTGACAATTCCCACTCCAAACTTCTTAACCAGGGGTGTTCCTGCTTCTATGAGTATTCTTTCCCGGTCAGGAAGGCTGTCAACGATGCGTTCCATTTCCTGTAGGTTATCCAGGTCAAGGGCCACCTGTAGGTATGGGGGTTTCCACAGTCTGGTAACTTTGAATCCCATTATAGGGTGTGCTCCACGGTCTTTTTCTGCTAAAACTTTATCAATAGATGGGTATCCATCCATAGCTCTTTTTATGGCTAATTTAGTTGCTCCATAGTTGTACTGGTATATTTTACGATAATCTGATGCTTCAGGGTGGATGAACACACTGATGATCAGAACCATATCTTCTGCGTTTTCCTTGGGTAGAATTCCTTCTTCCACCGCATCGGCAACTGCCCGACCTACAGCAGTTTGAGCTGGTCCGAATATTTTGTTAGCATCATCCAAACAGCGTACACTTACTTTGGGTACTATAAGTGTTGCTGGTTTGGTCATCAGGTTGGGTCTGACCACGGAAAGCAGGGGGGTGTGGCCCAGTGATAGGTTAGCCATGTTATTTATGAAGGCTGTGCCTGCAGGGCCGTTTTTATCTCCAATTACCAAATCAATGTGAGCTATTTCATTACCATTTCCAATTAGGGCTTCCCCTATTAGATACATAAACATGATCCTCCTTTTATAAGTCTCAATTGATCTATATGGCAAACTGGTATAAATAGAGTGCGATGAAATGGTACATGGGTGATTACTAAAACTTTAAAGAAATAAGCAAAGTTACAGGTTCAATTGGTTAGATTGGTTTAATTAAGCAGTAAAAATAAGATATTTCATAAAAAAATAAATAAAAAAATAAAAGATGATTAATCTTTTATTTTACCTTCTAGATAATCCTCGTAACCTGCTAGATCAAGGAGACCGTGGCCAGAGAAGTTAATAATAATGTTTTTCTCTTCACCAGTCTTTTTACATTCAAGGGCCTCATCTATTCCAGTTTTTATGGCATGGCATGTTTCTGGAGCAGGTACGATTCCTTCAGTTCGGGCGAACAGCACTCCACTCTTGAAGATATCGGTCTGTTCAACGGTTCTTGATTCTACAATGCCTTCATGGACCAGTAAAGCCACTAATGGTGACACTCCATGGTATCTGAGGCCACCGGCATGGTCTGATGGAGGAATAAAGTTATGGCCCAGGGTGTACATTTTGATTAGTGGAGTGAGTCCTGCAGTGTCTCCGAAGTCATAACAGTATTCCCCCTTGGTTAGGGTAGGGCAGTGGGATGGTTCCACAGCTATGAATTTACAGTCGATTTTTTCGTCTAACTGGTCCTTGATGAATGGGAAGATGGCTCCAGCGAAGTTACTACCTCCACCCACACAACCAACCATAACGTCAGGGGATTCATCGAAGATTTCCAGTTGTTTCTGGGTTTCCTGGCCTATGATGGTCTGGTGCAGCATAACATGGTTTAAAACACTTCCCAGGGAGTAGTAAACTTTTTCATCGTTTAAAGCATCTTCAATAGCTTCTGAAATGGCCACACCCAGAGTTCCTGGGTGGTCTGGGTTTTCTTTGAGTATTTTTCTACCAAATTCTGTTTTATCACTTGGTGATGCTAAAATTTCCCCATCATAAAGTTCCATAATGGTTTTACGGTAAGGTTTCTGGTTGAAAGATACTTTAACCATGTAAACTGTGCAATCAATATCCATCAGTTTACAGGCCAGTGAAAGGGCGGTTCCCCATTGGCCAGCACCGGTTTCTGTGGTCAAACGTTCTATTCCGTCTTTTTTGGCGTAGTATGCTTGTGCAATGGCGGTGTTTAGTTTGTGGCTTCCGGTGGGGGAGGTGTCTTCCCTTTTGTAGAATATCTTGGCAGGGGTGTCTAGATGAGCTTCTAGAGCCTTAGCTCTCACTAGTGGGCTGGGACGCCCCATCTGTTTGTAAATATTCCGGACTTCTTTGGGGATCTTGATGTATCTTTCCGTGGATAATTCTTGTTCTAATACACCTTTGGAAAATATTTTAGGTAGATTTTCCAGTTGATGTCCTTCTTCTGTCTGATCGTAAGGTGGGAATTCCACAGGAAGATCAGCAGCGATGTTGTACCATTTTTTGGGAATTTCTTTTTCAGTTAGTTTTACACTGTACATGGCTGTTTCACCTCATAATCAATTTCAAAATTTAATTGATCTTAAAAAAACCTAATATTCCATGAGATAATTATATTTACAAAAATTAAACGCATTTTTGCAAACATCAATTTCCACTGTAAATCTAATGCAAACTTGACTTTATTTTCGTTGAGGTTTTATTAATTATATTGGATTTTAATTAACCCCTATAAGTAACGTACTATTTAAACCTTTGTTGTATATATTTGTACATTCAGGAGTGAATTGCTTAATTATAATCAGGAACATAACAGTAAAACATGAAAATATTGGCCATAGATGTGGGTACTGGAACCCAGGATATAATGTTATATGATTCTTATGAGTCCATGGAAAACGCGGTGAAGCTGGTTCTCCCTTCTCCGACTAAAATAATGGCAAACAGGATAACAAAACATCATAATGACCTGTTTCTGAATGGAGAAACCATGGGTGGTGGTCCTGTTAATCGGGCCATAAAAAATCATCTCAAGAAAGGTTACCGGGTGTTAATGACTGAAAACTCTGCTAGAACAGTCCGAGATGACCTGGAAAGGGTAAGATCATTAGGGGTGGAGATAGTGCCTGCCCTGGAAAAACATCCTGAACTTGCAGAATTAGAACTTAAAGATGTTGATTTAAGGGCTATTGGGGATTCATTATCAAATTTTGATGTGGAATTAGATTTTGACCATATTGGTGTGGCAGTACAGGATCATGGCTATCAGGAAGGGACAGGAGATAGGAACTTCCGTTTCCAGAAGATAAAAGAGAAACTGGATATTCCCCGGGCACCTGAAGAATTCGCCTATTATGGTGAAGCTCCTGAATATTTCACCCGTATGCAGGGAGTGCTCAGAATGCTTAAAGGATACAATCCCATGATCATGGACTCCAAATTTGCTTCCATATGTGGAGCTACCATGGATCCAGTGGTTGCTGAAATGGATAGTTATGTGGCTATAGATGTGGGTAACGGACACACCCTGGCAGCAGCCTTTATGGATGGAAAAATACACGGAGTTTTCGAACACCACACCGGCCTCCTCACCCCACGAAAGATAGAAAAACTTGTTAAGAAACTTTCTGAAGGAATTATCACACATGAAGAGGTTCATGAGGATGGGGGCCATGGGGCATGGGCCATTGATGCAATAGGAACCTTTGAATGTGTGGTGGCCACCGGACCAAAACGTGCCATTATGACAGAAACCGATCTAAATGTTCATAACGCCGCACCCGGAGGAGATGTGATGATGACTGGACCTGCAGGATTGATCAAAGCAATAATGGCTGGAAAAGGAGTTTATTGATGATCATTGATCCGCATATTCATAGCACCTACTCTGGAGACTCCACAGCCGAGGTAAAGGATATAGTTAAACATTCTCGTAAAATTGGATTGGATGCCATTGCTATCGCTGATCATAACACTTTAAAAGGCTCTGAAGTTGCTTTAAAAGAGTTTGGCAGAATGGATGACTTGGTGATCATACCTGCCATGGAAGTTTCCACCAGCAAGGGACACATAGTGGCTCTGGGCATAAGTGAGGAAATACCGAAGGGAATATCGCCAGAAGAGACAATTGAACTAATTAGGGCTCAAGGGGGGATTGCAGTCGCTGCCCATCCCTTTGTAGCCTACCGGGAAGGTATTTTCACCCAGGTGAAATATGTTGAGGTGGATGCCATGGAAACCCTCAACTCTCGTTATATTTTCGGATACTCCAACTGGAGGGCTAAAAAGATGGCTGAGGAGAAAAACATCCCCCAAATCGGTTCCAGTGATGCTCACTTTCTGGGAGCTATTGGGAGCTGTGTCACTGAACTGGAAGCAGATTTTTCGGTAGATAGCATCCTTAAAGGAATTCTTGCTGGTAAGACCAGTGTTTATGGTGATCGCACACCCCTACCTCTCATCCTGAAAGAGGTTATAAATAAGAAGATCCGACGCATTTAACTATTATTTCTCCTTTTTCCACTCATTGGATAAATTAAGATAAGTTTAAATATTCTAACACCCTATTTAGTGCCATGGTTCTTGATTCTATCATACAGTACATTCATGAGAACTTCGTTTACTTACACCCGGGTTATACACTCTTTAATACTATTGTATTTGGCATAATCCTGGGTTTAGTTATTCTCTTAATCATCAGGATGTTTCGCTGGATAGATAAAGATCCTAAAGACCTTTTCATCCCCCTCATCCCCTTCATATTCTTCGGATCCAGTGCACGTGCCCTGGTGGATAATGGTATCTACCCCTTAACTTACATCCTGGTAACTCCAGGGATTTACCTTTTAACAGGATTTTCAGCCATTTTCACCCTTTTAGCATCAGTTTTAATTGAACGCAAGACTGGCTGGGACTACCGTTATATTATATTCACTGTGGGGGCGGTCATGTGCATTCCCAACATATATTACACCCAACATCTCAACCCCATTGCATTATTCCAGGTGTTGGGATCCTGGGCTCTGGTATCCTCCCCATTCATATTACTCAGCAGAAAATGGAGTCTTTTAAAGGATAAATTTAATCTCAGTATCCTTTTAGCCCACCTTTTTGATGCCAGCACCACCTTTATAGCAGTGGATTACTATGGTTACGGTGAACAGCATGTGCTACCCAATGCCCTTACCCAGCTGGTGGACAGTGCCATAGTAATGTATCCCTTAAAAATAGCAGTTATACTACCCGCCCTTTACATTATTGACACATATGTAGAGGATAAAACCATCAAAAACATGTTGAAACTAGCTATATTCATTCTAGGGCTGGCACCTGGATTAAGGAATTTCCTAAGCCTGAGTATGGGCACATGAGTTTGATTAGGGTTTTTATAATTCTCTTCAGAATAATTTGAAAACTCACTTTTTTAACATAAATTTTTATGAAATCAAATCAAACTAGTTAATAATAATGTCAAACCATAGGAGTCTTCCCAATGTACATGGACAAGGTAAGAAAAGAAATGAAAATACCTGAAAAGGTGCGAATATTCGACACCACCCTCCGTGATGGTGAACAAACACCGGGGGTGGCTATAACGCCGGACGAAAAGATTAGAATAGCCAAAAGGCTGGACCGCTTAGGAGTGGATGTTATAGAAGTGGGTTTCCCAGCCGCATCTCTGGGTGAACGGAAAGCTGCCCAGGAAATTAAGGATCTAGGACTGAATGCACAGGTATGTGGTTTGGCACGAGTACTGCAGGAAGACTTAGATGCAGCCCTAGATTCTGATGTGGATTACATTCACACTTTCATTGGAACTTCTCCTCTGCACCGAGAATACAAACTTCACATGAGCCAGGAAGAAATACTTAACAAGTCAACTGAAGCGGTAGAGTACATTAAAGACCATGGTATTATCGCTGAATTTTCGGCAGAAGATGCCACCAGGACAGAGTTAGAATTCCTAAAAAATATTTACTCTGCTGTGGAGGATGCTGGAGCTGATGTAATAAATGTTCCAGATACAGTGGGAGTTATGGTTCCTGCATCCATGCATGCCTTAATAGATGATCTTAGGGGTGTGGTGAAAATCCCCATTAGTGTGCACTGTCACGATGATTTTGGACTGGCTGTGGCCAACAGCCTGGCAGCAGTGGAAGCTGGAGCAGAACAGGTACATGCCACCATCAATGGTCTGGGAGAAAGAGCAGGAAATGCCTCATTAGAAGAAGTGGTAATGGCTCTTATAGCCAATTATGGTGTTAAAACCAATATCACCACAGAACTTTTAGTGGGCACATCCGAATTGGTTTCCAGAATTACAGGGGTAAAAATGCCCCCTAACAAGGCTATTGTAGGTGAAAATGCCTTTGCCCATGAGGCAGGAATACATGTCCATGGAGTGCTTCAGAAGGCTGAAACCTATGAACCTATGAAACCAGAGATGGTGGGGCACACCCGTAAGATAGTACTGGGAAAACACACTGGAGCCCGTGCCATACGGTCAAAACTGGATGATTATGATATAGAAATGGATGAAGACCAGTTCTGCACTTTATATGACCAGGTGAAAAAGCTGGGAGACAAGGGAAAGATGGTAACTGATGCTGATCTCCAGGCAATGGCTGAAACTGTTTTAGGAAAACCCAAAGTAGAAAAAGTCAAACTGGAAGGATTCACGGTGATGACCGGGGATAATGTACTCCCCACAGCCACAGTTAAATTAAATATGGATGGTGCCATAAAAACTGCTGCCAAAACAGGGGTGGGTCCGGTTGATGCTGCTATTAATGCTATTCAGAGTCTGGTGGGAGAAACTGCAGATATAGAGCTTAAAGAATACCATATAGAGGCCATAACTGGTGGTACAAATGCCCTGGCTGAAGTGTTTGTAATAATGGCTGATACAGAAGGGAATAGTGCAACTGGTCGGTCAACAGTTGAAGATGTCGTTATGGCCAGTGTAGAAGCCGTTTTAGATGCCATAAACAAAATACTCATGGAAAAATAGGGACAAGGTGGTGATTATCCGCCTTAAGAATCCTTTTGTGGGACAATTATATTTAACTGATAACTAATTAATTAATAGTAATATTGATTGCTATAAATCTCAGGAGTGCAGATGACCATGACCAGTGCAACTATTCTGGTGGTGGAAGATGAAAGAATCACAGCGGAAGATATAAGGGCAGGACTGGAGTTTGCAGGATACAAAGTACCAGCAATCTGTTCTACAGGGGAAGATGCCGTTCGGCAGGCTGGAAGACTAGAACCAGATTTGGTACTGATGGATATCAAGTTAGAAGGTGAAATGGACGGTATTGAAGCAGCTGCTCAGATAAGAAAGGATTATGACATCCCGGTAATTTATCTCACTGCTTACTCTGATGAAAAAACTGTAGAAAGGGCTAAACTAACTGAACCATCAGGATTTCTAGTTAAAGGGCAGGGAATGCTGACTAAGCCCTTTGAAGAGAGCGAACTCCATGCTGCCATTGAAATAACCCTTTACAGACATCAGATGGAAAAGGAACATGATCAACTTTCCATGGCCATGCTTCAAAACACCACTGAAGCAGTAATTGCAACCAATTCAACTGGCCAGATCCGGTTTATTAATGCCCTTGCAGAGACTTTAACTGGTTGGACTAAAGATGCAGCTTTGGGTAAGGATTTAGGGGAAGTTTTTCTACCCATAAGTGAAGTAAGTGAATTAAAAAATGAATCTTCCCTAGAAGATGTTCTGACTATGAATGGAGACCCAGAATTGTTATCTCGTCAGGGTACAAGGTTCATGGTTCAGGGCACGGTAACTCCCATAAAGGATCATAAACAGCGAGTAAATGGATTGGTTGTTGTTTTCAAGGTTCAAGATGATGATTAATAATATTTTTACTGTATATTTCATGTGATATGATAAATAAGTGGGGAAATTAGGGAGGAAATGCATATGGCTGATGTGAAGATCTTAATAGTTGAAGATGAGCGGATAACTGCTGAAGATATTAAAAAAGCCTTAAACAGTGTGGGTTTTGATGTTCCTGCCATAGTTTCTTCGGGTGAAGATGCTATTAAGGCATCTGAAGAACTGCAGCCAGACCTGGTGCTCATGGATATCAGGTTAGAGGGTGAAATGGATGGAATTCAAGCTGCTGAGAAGATAAGATCCAAGATGGGTATTCCCATCATCTATTTAACTGCATATTCTGATGAAAAAACTGTTCAAAGAGCAAAAGTAACCGAACCTTCTGGTTTTATACTCAAACAACCCTATGGATTTCTACGCAAACCCTTCGAAGAGAGTGAACTCAACACGGCTATTGAAATAACTTTATACCGGGATCGATTAGAGAAAAGGCTCAGGAAGCATGATCAATGGTTAGGGGCAATGCTGAAAAGCATCAGTGATGGAGTAATTGCCACGGATTCACATGGGCAGGTACGCTTCATGAATTCCATGGCTGAAGAATTAACTGGCTGGCTGGAGGAAGATGCTTTAGGTCATGATGTGCGGGATATATTCAAACCCCTGGACTACAAATTTCCCATGGGTGAAGACATCTTTCTGAAAACAGAATCAAAATTCAAGAAATCCGTACTCACAGCCAAGGACGGTAGTAAAATAACCGTTGACGGCAATGTAACACCTATAATAGATTTAAATGACACAATAGAAGGTTTTGTTGTGGTGTTTCGCACACATACACAGTGATGTTTTCTGTTAATTATGAATAGAACTTATTTTTTTTTGGAAATGAATTTTTTGGAAATATTTTTTTTGAAAATTTTGATATATGACCACTATTCTCCCTCTTCCATAGTTTTTCAACGCAACAAGTTCCTTTAATTTCTTGATTTAAGGTTTCCATAGATTAATTTCAGAAAAACCTGATTATTAAAGTTGTAATTAATTGTATTATGTGTTATCGTCGAAAATCATTATATTTTCCAACTTATAAGGGGGATATGTGATAAATTATTGGATTTACGTACATATTTTTAATTTTTAAGGTTGAAATTGGCTTTATTTCCTTAAAAACCTGTATAAAAAAATATATATAACATTAGTAACACTAAAAAAGCATAGTATATCAATGGAGGTTAAGCGATGTCAGAGGAAAATGTAGTGTACATTGGAAACAAACCGGTAATGAACTATGTATTAGCTGTAGTAACGCAAATGAACGGTGGTACATCTGAAGTGATACTCAAAGCAAGGGGAAGAGCCATTTCTCGAGCAGTAGATGTTGCAGAGATAGTCCGAAACAGATTTATAACTGATGTGAATGTTGAAAGCATCGACATATGCACTGAAGAAATTATGAGTAACGAGGGCACCTCAACTAATGTTTCGGCCATTGAGATACAATTAGCTAAGGATTTAAGTAAATAGTTTATAGGCCTCCTATTTTTATTTTTTTATTCTCATTTTATTCATAAAACCAGTTCAAACTGCATTTAAACATGCTTAACTGAGTTTTTAACATGTATAACATGTATTAATCTAGATAACATCTTATATCCTATAAAAATTAACGTAGAATATAAAAAAGAAATATTTAGACAGAATTAAAAAAAAATAAAGACTTCTGTCTTTCTCAAATTCTTAAGATGAATTACTCTTAAGAAATGCTCAGTTCTGGTTTTTTATTCCTCTTTCTGCTTTCGGTTACGGATGGCCCTAACTACTATTAAAAGAGCGATGATGATTATTGCTGCTCCTCCTAGGTAGTAGGCATACACTGATGTTGGGCCGTTCATTTTGTCATTATTCAGGGCATAGAAGGATCCGTCACCGGCACCAATGTAGATCATGTTTCCGTAAACTGCGGGTGATGATTCTATTGCGTAGTTAATAACACCATAACCGGGGTTGTAAGTCCATTCTTCATTACCATTGTACTTGTTAACTATGTAAACTGCACCTCCACTGGATCCAAAGACTATTTTGTTATCAAAAATGGCGGGCGTTGATTTTACAGCGCCACTAGCGGTGTAATTCCATTTTTCTTCACCATTACGTGTGTCTAAACACAGCACTTTCCCATTATCTGCACCGATAAACAAACTGTTATCATTGGTGTCAATGGTGGGTGAGGAAGCAACTGGTTTTCCCATATCATAGTTCCATACAAGAGTTCCATCAGTGATGTTAATAGCGTATGCTTTGCCGTCATCTGATCCAACATAAACCACATCATTCATTACCGCAGGAGATGATTCTATCTTATCACCGGTGGTGTATTCCCAGGTCTTATTACCGGTGGCAATATCCAGGGCGTATATTTTACTATCATCTGATCCAACAAGTAAAGTATCACCAGAGATAACAGGAGATGATTTAACAGCGTTTCCAGTGTTATATTCCCATTTTTTGGTACCATTTGATATATCTATGGCATATATCCTCCCATCATTTGAACCCACATAGATGGTGTCATTGTAAACTAGTGGGGATGATTCTATGGAGTTACCAGTTTTGTATTTCCACTTAACATTCCCGTTTTTAATATCTTGCGCGTAAAGGTACCCATCTGTTGATCCTATGTATAAATAGTCCCCTGATATTGCAGGAGATGATATTATGGCCCCATCAGTTTTATAATCCCATAATTTAGTACCATCCTCCAGATTAACTGCATATACATGTCCGTCTTCTGAACCAAAATATGCTATTTTGTTCAATATAGCTGGAGATGATGTTATGGCTCCCTGAGTGCTGAAATACCAGACCGTAGGTGTGAAATCAGCAGCCTGATCAATATAACCCGTGTGTTGAGCGTTTTCATGGAACATGTTCCAATCAGCCCCTGCAACTGCAGCTGGCGATGCCAAAAGGCAGGTTATCATAAATCCTAAGATTATTTGTGTTTTTCCAATATTCATTATATATCACCTGACTCAAATTACATTCTCAACTAGCTTTAATCTCCTAAATATCTCTGTTAAACCGGGTAACGCCCATTGCAAAGAACAGCAATGTGAAACCTAGAAGAACAGCCACGTCAATCCATATATCTCCAATTCCTGCTCCTTGTAACATAACTCCCCTTAATGCATTGTTAGCATAGGTTAAAGGTGCTATGTACGCTAATTTCTGGAATATCCAGGGCATGGTTTCCAGAGGATAGAATACTCCAGATATGAACATCATGGGCATGCTGAAAGGCATCACCATCTGAACATAGTCTTCCTGGGTACTTACCCGTGCGGAAACCATTATTCCGAAACCCACAAAACACAAAGCAGTAAGTATCAGTAGGAGTATGGTGAGTAACATACTACCAGATATGGTAATATCAAACAGTATTATGGCTGCAGCAAGCAGTACCATGGCAGTTGAAGTTTGAATGATCAGTCGGGATATTATTTTACCTCCCACCACAGTAGCAACACTGGTCGGGGTCATGAATAGTCGGGCCAATTCTCCTCGTTCTCGTTCACCTGCCAGAGATTCTCCCATACTCATCATAGCCCCCATCATAACAGTCATAGCCAGAATTGCAGGTACCAAGAAGTCAATGTATTTGATATCTCCGTAGATCTTGTTGATCTGGAAGTTAATGGAGTTCATGATGTTCTGGAAGTTTATACCAGACAGTCCAGAAGAAGCTTGAACTCCCTGGGATTGCACCTGGAGAGATGAAGACTGTGACTGCAGGGCTTCCAGTTTTTCCATTCCAATTTGGGCAGATATCTGGCTGAAAAGTGCTTGTGTTGCCGGAACCAAAACACTAGTTGCCATCTGGTCTGATGAATCAACGTAAACTACTACGGACTTGGAGTTACTACTACTAAGATCCTCATAATCAGAAGGCAGTATAATGGCTGCTTTGACTTGTCCAGATTCAACCATTTCCCGCCCTCGTTGCGGGTCGCCAATTATATCTTTCACATCATAAAGCGAACTATTTTTAATGGCGTTAAGGGTGGCATCAGTTACCTGACCGTCTGTCTGTTTGACCACCACTATGGGAATATTTTCAATTGATCCTCCCATACCATAACCGAAAAGGGCGATCATCAGTATGGGGAAAAGGAAAATGGAGAATAAACGGGGTTTATGTCTCCAAAGAACTAATAAATCTTTTTTAATCATCCACATGACTTTTTTGGTTTCCACCATCTTCATTCACCTCCACCTTCTCCTTTTTTAGTCTTTTTAACAGTAACCTTCATGAATACATCCTCTAATGAAGGGTCTTTGGTTGAAATTGAGGTTATGTTACCACCACTTTCCATAATCGCAGTTATTACTTGGGTCACTGCAGTTTCAGTGTTGGCTAACTTAAAGGACAGCCTACCTGACCGGTGGGTTTCAATACCAAGAACACAAGGAATTTGAGACAATCTATTAACCAGTTCATCATCTGAACCAGTAACCATTAAACTCATTTCCCGTGCTTTATCCATTTCAGATTCATTTACAACTTCTTTCAGCTTACAAAAGGAAGGGTCTTCACTGGTATTGGTAGTGGAGTCCTCCATTTCACGTACAATTTTTCCTATATTACTTTGAGTAGTCTCTTCTTGTGCGAGTATGGTGTCCTTTAAGCCCTGGGGAGTGTCAAAAGCTGCCAGTTTTCCCAGATTGATTATACCCACATGATCACAGAGCATGTCCACCTCATACATGTCATGTGAGCAGAGGATTATAGTATGGCCTTTCTGGTTTAATTCGTCGATAAGGTCCCATAAAACGCTTTTGGTGGTGGGATCCAGTCCAATGGTGGGTTCGTCCAGGAAAAGAATGTCTGGTTGGTGTACCAGGCTGGCAACCACAGATACTTTCTGTTTCTGCCCTCCTGACATTTGCTTGATCATTTTATTTTCCGCATACTTAATGTCCACCAGTTCCATTAATTCATCGATTCTCTGTTCTTTAAGGTCTTCAGGCATTCCATAATAGTCTGCACACAGTTCAGCATTTTCTCGAGCCGTAAGATCAGCATAAAGGCTCACTAACTGTGGAACCATCCCAATTTTTTGACGAACTTCATTGGGCTTTTTTATAATATCATAACCTGCCACCTGTGCAGTTCCTGATGTGGGAGGGATTAGGCAAGTTAACATCTTAATGGTGGTAGTTTTACCTGCCCCGTTAGGTCCTAAAAAACCGAAAATACTTTTATTTTTAACCTTTAACTTTAGATCATCCACGGCTGTGAAATCTCCGTAGCGTTTGGTAAGATCAAACGTTTCTATGGCATATTTCATAAATCCATCTCCTAATCTCTTGTGAGGGCGAACATATCCGCCATGAATTCTTTCCACAATTCTGTTGCACCTAATTCTCTGCCATGGGCAATTATCTGTTTAATACGATTAAGGCTTGCTTCTCCCTGTTCAGTTATCTCATAATATTTAACTTTCCTTTTACCCTGCTGCTCCCATGTTCCGCTTATCAGTCCTTTCTTTTCTAATTTGTGTAAAACAGGGTAAATTACACTGGCACTGGGCATTTTTTTATCCAGGGGGGATGCTGCATGTAGTTGGGTCATTATTTCGTATCCGTGCTGTCTTTTTTTGCTGATGAGCCACAGGATCATAATGTTACCAAAACCTCTCATGAATCCTTTCATCATTTTTTTATCGTATTTGGGCAGGTTTTCGATTTCACATTCAAAATCATGTCTTTTTTCATCATCTCCTGCTTCAACAGCATTTGAATCTTCTCTTACCATTTTAGAACTCCACTTTAAAATGTTTATTATAATATCGATATATTATTTTTTTATATATCAAATTATGATATATTAAATTGGGATATAATTTAAGGTAAGCATCATTATATAAAGAGTTCGGTTTTGAGGATCCAGAGGAAAAGTTGGGGAAATTCGAAAAATATATCACAATTCTGATAGAAAATTGTGAAACATGAAAATCGGATTTTCCACCCTGGCATTATTCATGCGATCATTCGAGGAATTTTTAGATAGAGCGACTGAAGACGGGTTTAACCTAATAGAAATACTTTGTGAAGGGCCTTATTGGCCTAGAAACATGCTTAACCCAGGGGAAGGTTTGGAAATATTTTCATCTTATGACATAGATGTTTTCCTGCACACACCCACCATTGATCTTAACCCTGCCAGTCTAAATCCAGGTATAAGGAGGGAAACTCTCCGTCAACTTAATGAAACTCTTGATTTAGCAGTTAAAATTGGTGCTAAGGCCATAACCACTCATCCTGGACTAATACATCGCCTTGAAGATCGGGTGAGAAATATGGCAAAGTATTATTCCATTGAAACTCTCACTGAGGCCAATAAATATGCTGAAGACGTAGGGATAATATTTTCAGTGGAAAACATGCCCAATAGATATGCTTACTTCTGTAACACTGCCCACGAACATGCATATTTCCTGGATAAATGCAACTGCCACGGAACCATAGATCTGGGACATGCCAACACAACTGGAGATCCTGTATCTTTTTTAAAACTGGAAAATATTTATTACTACCATTTGAGCGATAACAATGGAGATAAAGATCAGCACCTGGCTCTAGGTCAGGGCACACTTGATCTGAAACTAATCGATGCTGTTGATCGGGGAATAATAGAGCTTAACAATTATGATGATGTTTTAAAAAGTAGAGATGTCCTTATAGATCTCTCCCAATAAAATGGTTTTGACATGCAGTCACTGAGGCACTACTGGTCATTATAATGGAATTCAAAAATTCCCTAATTAAAGCATCAACACTATTGTGGGGATGATAAATTTAGGGGAGTATGGGAAAATGTTAATGGTAGGGTGCAAATAAAATATGCGGAAAAAATTGGCATTGGAACCCAAAACTATAATTTAATAAGCTTATAAAACTTTTTTTGTCTGATTTTTGGCGAATAATGCAGTTTAAACTGAGTGAGAGGATGTGAAGTTTCCACCTGGAACAGGAAAATAGTTTATAAATTTTTCCATTTTTTTCCCAGAACAAGGTATTAAATAAATGATGAGGAAACGCAAATACTAAGTGTTACTTTTATATATTAGAGTTAACTCTGGCTATTTGAGGGGGTTATTAAATGGATTTAGCTTATATCTGGTTAATACTGGGCATTATCGGAGCATTAGTAATCCTGGGGATTCAATTTTATTCTAAGCGAGTTTTAACCATTAAAAAAATTGTGGGAGCATTCCTTCTTTCTTTCCTGGTTATCACCGTTGGTTTTAGTTCTTTATGGGCATTCATCGGCCACACATTTTTCGCCAGTCAAGTGGCTTCTTCCATTGGATGGGCACCGGGAAGTCCCTTTCAACAGGAAGTAGGTTTTGCCAACCTGGCCTTCGGTGTTCTGGGAATATTGTGTTATTGGATAAGGGGAAATTTCTGGACAGCCACAGTAATCGGGGTTTCCATTTTCCTCCTGGGTGCTGCCATAGGCCATATAAATAATATGTTTAACACAGCTAATTATGCTCCTGGAAATACAGGAGCAGTTCTAGTTCTTGACATACTGGTGCCTCTGTTATTAATAGGTCTTTTAGTAGCCTACAAAATCCTGCAAGATAGAGCAGTTCGCAGTGCCATTAAAAGTCTGGAAAGATCTTTATAGGACGCTTTATAGAAAGCACATATTGAGGTTGATGAGTTGCAGGATAATAATAAGGTTGTAAACCCCGAAGGAATTAATGTCAAGCGTATAGAAACCCTGGTTGATGGAATTTTCGCCATAGCCATGACTCTGTTGGTTCTGGGAATCACAGTACCCTCTATTGTCAATCCCACTGAAGCCGATTTGTACAGGGCATTATATGATCTTTTACCTAATTTTTACAGTTATTTCATCAGCTTTGTCCTTTTAGCTGTTTTCTGGAGAATTAACCACACCCAATTTAACCGGATTAAAAATGCAGACAATACCTTATTATGGATAATGATATTCTGGCTGCTTTTCGTGGCATTAGTTCCCTTTTCAGCATTTTTTGTAGGGGAATATGGCAATTTTCAGATTTCCAACATATTTTTTGATCTGAACCTGTTTGCCATAGGATTTCTCCTGTTCCTCAACTGGCACCATGCCCTTAATAGTGGCCTCGTTGATGAAAGTAAAATTGAAGTGGGAAAATCTTCCTTAAAGATTACTTTAATGTTACCTGCAATTTCTCTAATTGCATTGGGCCTTACCTTCCTCCCCTTTTTAAAAGTGTATGGGTATGGTTGGACCAGTCTGGTTTACCTGGCCATCCCCTTATTAAAACGTTTCCAATAATTCTTATGGACTGTAAATGGACTGTACCTTATATTACTGGAATTGGTAGAGTATTCTCATGGATTGTACATTACATTATTGTAATTGGTAGAGTATTCTCATGGATTGTACATTATATTACTGGAATTAGTAGGGTATGATTAAATTAAAAAAGCAAAATTAAAAGAATAAAACGTATATAACTGGTAAAAAACTCATAAAGCATAAAAAATTAGAAATTAATCTCTAAAATCTCTTTAATATTTTTCACCACCACATCCGCAGCTTCAAAAACCTTTTCAGGTGTTTCTTCACCTTGCTGAAGAGTTAAAACTCCCAAATCTGCCTCTTGAAGTGCAAGAATGTCATTGGCACTGTTACCCACCATCATTACTTGATATATTTTCTTTAAACCATGAACAATTTCCCGTTTTCTTTTGGAATCCGCAGTACCGAACACATTTTCAGAAGGAATATGAATAAAATTGGCCAGTTCTTCTAGGGACTTCATCCGGTCTCCTGATGCTATATAAATATGGAACGCTCTTTTTTTGAGTTCCTCCACCACCTGGAGAACTTCAGGAAATAATTTCCCTCCGGCAGTAATGGTGAACTCAATCTGACCACTGTAAAGATTTACAATAAAACCAGAACCACTGCAGATCTGCACATTATAATTTTTATCAACCACAGCTTGAATAGTATCCTGAATATCACTTACCCTGGCATTTTCATTCCGTATTAAATCCACCAATTCCTTTTTTTCAATATCGAAAGAAGAATAGCTAATGTCAAAGGGAACTCTATTTCTGGTTATGAATTCATGGATGGTTTGATGCGGACGGGCATTGATGATACATTGGGAAGGGTCAGTCTGCAAAACCACCAGAGCCCGGCAGGGATGCTGATCCACCAGGTCAATGGAACTGGTATGATCATAAATAAATCCGGAATTAATATCTTTAATAGCCCTATACCTGGAAATTAGGGTTCCGGAGTTATCGAAAACAACTGCTTTCATGGTTCTATAATAGGAAATTGTAACTTAAATAATTACAATTTATAAAAAATTAAAATTAAACTACCCTGCAATTATTCCTATTATGTTGTTATTATCCATTCTAACCAGTTTTCAGGCTATTAATGTGGAATAAATGAAATAAACACCCAGAAACACCAGGAAAACTCCGCAAATAATCATCATGATCTTGTAACGTTTCCCCGGCAAAACATGCCTTCCTTTGCTGGTGAAAAAAGACACCACACTGTACCAGCTGAGGTCTGCCCCCCAGTGGCCCAATAAAAAGCTGAAAACTCCTATAATTCCTGCTAATTCTATTCCTTTCAACATGAAAGCCCAACCAACTGTGGCCCACCAGATATAGAAGTAAGGGTTGGTTACGCTGGTTACAATCCCACTTAAAACTGATCCTCGTTTTTCTACAGGTTCTCCGTCTCCAGGGATTTCTGTGGGAATCGGTGACCGGGCAATGGTGTAACCGATGTAGATAAGCATTAACCCTCCAATTCCACCTATAAACATGGTCACCTGTTTAGATCCAATAGCCCATCCCAATCCCAGTACTAAAAGTAGGATTAAGATTGTTTCAGCGATAACATGACCTAAAACAACCAGTGGTCCGGCTCTTGACCCTTTTTTCAGTGAATCGGAGATGGTAACGGTTAGCATAGGTCCGGGGACCATGGCACCGGATAAACCCACCCAAAATGAGGCGGCAGCGAATAGAATAACTTCAATCCACATTTAACTCCTAGATCTCCTTAAATTTAATGAATCAAAATATAAATCTTTACATAACATAATAACAGTTGATTAGAATAAATAATGCTTCTATGCTTTCTAAGGGGGGACTAATCTTTCAAATAGACATTATAAGACAACTAAAGTTATGAAACTTGTAATTAGTGAGGGTAGAAAGAGTAGGGGATGGGAATTAGCACCTAATCTTCAGGTGTGGTTTAATACTTCAATAATCTCCGATAAATGGGAGTCAATATCTGCTACCTGCTCATCACTAAGGGATCTGGTTCTTGATAAGAACTGGAAGCGTTCAAATACATGGCTCATTTTGTTGAGAACTTCGCTTCTATTAACTTTCTGATACATTCCATCACCAGGATTAGATTGCACTTTCCAACCTATATATTTATCAGATTTTCTGTATGTTTATCAGATTTTTTTTGCACTGGAGTTTACTAGAAGGGGCTGATTTTTCTTCAGCCCCCCCTAAAATCCGGCAACAAATTAACTTATAAAATCAAAATCTACTCCTAATCCCTGTTCTTTAGCTCGCCTGTAGATTAATCCTGCAGTCACCACATCCTGAACAGCCAGACCAGTAGAATCAAAAACAGTGATCTCCTCATCTTCTCGGCCTGTTTTTTCCCCAATGATCACATCTCCAATTTTAGCATGAATATCCTTCTCTTTAATGACTTTCTGAGAGACAGGAACATTGATCTCTCCACTGTGACTGGCCTGATCCCATGAATCTATAACGATCTTCGCGTTAAGGAGTAATCTGGTTTCCAGTTCCTGTTTAGTAGGTGCATCAGCACCCATAGCGTTGATATGAGTACCAGAACTGATCCACTCTGCCTTGATCACTGGTTTACATGAGGGGGTGGTGGTTACAACCACATCTGCATTTTGAACGGCTGCTTCAGCTGAATCAACAGCTTCCATATCGAAACCATAAGTTTCAGATGCCTTTTCCGCAAAATCAGTTCGGGTACTGCATGTTCTGCAAAAAACCCGGGCTTTCTTGATATCCATTACTTCGTTAAGGGCCATAAGTTGTGTCCAAGCCTGTTTACCTGCTCCAATTATTCCCAATATCTCTGAATCAGGTCTTGCAAGGTACTTAGTGGCTACTCCGGCAGCGGCACCGGTTCGCATGTCGGTTACCCATGTCCCGTCCATAACTGCCAGAGGGAACCCTGTTTCAGGATCTACAAGTTCGATGATGGCCATTACCGTCGGCAGATTATGTTTTTGAGGATTATTGGGGTGAACATTCACACATTTAACTCCAGACTCCTCTGTACTCCGAACATAACAGGGCATAATCCTCAAGTCTCCCTCATGGAAAAACAAATAATCTTTAGGGGGCATCTGAACATCACGCTGTGCAAAGGCCTTAAAAGCTGTTTCAACAGCATCAACAACTTCTTTCATGGTAATTAGTTGTTTAATTTCGTTTTGTTTTAGTAAAAGAGTTCCAGACATGTTCACACCTATTTTTTGCAATGAAAATCCCTTTTAACCCAGAACTTACTAAAGGGTGTAACATGGGGACTATGATGAGGGAACATTTAACTTTTATTATTTGTGCATAAAGAACACATTTTAGGAAAAATGCCGGGTATGGATTTTAATAACCCATAAAACATAAATTGCATGGAAAAAACAAAGATACTCATATAAAATAGGCTTATATTGTCCCCAAATATTATATGAATATAATTCAAGTAGATAAAGATCTTTGGATTATTTGAAGGTAGTCATATGGATTTAAATAAACGTTTCTGGGAAATTGACGTTCTACGTGGCCTGGCAATACTGATGATGGTCACCTATCATTTAATCTTTGATCTGAACTACTTTGGAGCGTACTATTTAAATATTTCATGGGGCTTCCTATGGTTTTTTGCCCGTACAACCGCATTCATATTCCTGTTCCTGGTGGGAATTTCCCTGACACTTAGTCACTCTCGTGCAGAACTTAAAAATAAAGATCACAAAAAAACGAGCCTTTTCCCCAAGTATCTTAAAAGAGGTCTGGAAATTTTCGCTCTGGGGCTTCTAATTACTCTGGGCACATGGATTTTCATCCCCCAAGACTTCATAGTTTTTGGTGTCCTTCATTTCATTGGAATCGCCATCATCCTGGAATATCCCTTTTTAAACAGGAAGTATCTGAACCTGATTCTGGGAATCATCTTTATCATGGCGGGTTTCATTTTGACATTTTTCACAGTCCCTTATCCCTGGCTATTGTGGTTGGGTGTGAAACCAGCAGGATTCATCACTGTGGATTATTTCCCCTTACTTCCCTGGCTGGGGGTGGTTTCCATAGGTCTGTTTACAGGGAATATTCTTTACAAAGATTATAAAAGACAATACAAACTTCCCGATCTTTCCCAAAACATTTTAACCCAGATATTCAGTTTCCTGGGCCGACACTCTCTTTTAATTTATTTATTGCACCAACCAGTATTGATAGTGATACTTTACCTTCTGGGTGTCCTGGATCTGGGAAATCTATTTCCTCTCTTTAATATATGAAATAAGTATCCCATTGGAAAATATGAAAATCAGGTCAGTTTCATAAAATAAATGATGAAACTATTTTATGAAGTTGAATAATAGGATGATCTGATGCCCTATTTGATATGTGGTCAGTGTGGAGCTTACTATGAACTTGAAAAAGGGGAATCACCTCAGGACTTTGAATTACTATGTGATTGTGGTGGTAAACTAGAATATTATCCCAACAAGAAACCAGGACCAACTCTAATATTCAGACAAAGTTATCTGCCTATTTTTACATGAAAATAGATGTTGACAATAATCCTGAACTGGCCAACAGCTTTGATATTAATGTGATCCCAACCTTGGTCTTTCTCGA
>Ga0334901_1001625_pt1 | contig 22566 bp, 17 predicted proteins | sample GraSluR3_MG_3_FD_207216 | JGI IMG/M metagenome (GOLD analysis project Ga0334901, IMG submission 207216) | Sludge microbial communities from methane-producing bioreactor in Wageningen University, Netherlands - Granular Sludge_15_08-R3 | ecosystem: Engineered > Bioreactor > Anaerobic >... | reverse complement strand
TACTACGCCCCGTTTCAGTCAGGGCTTCACTTGGAGTAAAACCCTTACTACGCCCCGTTTCAGTCAGGGCTTCACTTGGAGTAAAACCCTTACTACGCCCCGTTTCAGTCAGGGCTTCACTTGGAGTAAAACCCTTACTACGCCCCGTTTCAGTCAGGGCTTCACTTGGAGTGAAACCCTGACTGCGCCCCGGTACCACCTCCAACTCCCTAACATACACCATCAAATGAAAATGATTTGGCATTAGGCAATAAGCTAAAATATCAGCATAAGGCAATATGTATGTCTCAATCTTTTTAAGAAAAAACAAATAATTCTCACGTATTAAGAAAATTCTACGCCTGTTATTTCCTTGATTGTAAATGTGATATATATAGCCTTTTTCTATTATCATATTATTTGTTCAAAAAAACACATATGTTAAGGTTGTGTATCTTCTTATAATTTTGTGAGTTTTCCTAATGTAGTTAAATTAAAATCTATTCCTTCAATCAAAGCATTAAATTGATTATGATTCAATTTTCGTTGTGGTTTATATTCTTCATCCGATGTGAAAACTCCATCCAAGGTCTTCAAATCAGAAGCCTGCCTAGCTTCTTGGTTATTCCGTAGCACAATTGTTGCATATTCATCTATTTTGCCAGATGGTCTAACAATTCGCTGATTGCTTAGCCCAATAACCTTATATAAACGTTTTTTAATATCTGCATCTTCTAATTCCCATATCTCATCAGGATTGTTTTCATATAATAGTACCATAGTACCAATTTTAAGAATAGCTTTCAATGGTAATTCGAGCTTACTATTTATCTTAGTTAAAGGCACTAAACCTTCATATCCTTTAATACCCTGTGCCTTTAGATTTTTTTGCACAGACAGCTTAAAAAATTCACCGGCTTCCAAATTTGTTCTTATTTCAAAATCTCTTTTTACCTTACCTTTATCATCAGTTGCTTCATAAATTGCCATAAGATAATTACCGTCATTAGCTACATGATAATGTTCTTTGTAAAGTTTGGACGTTTTTTGAGATTTATCCCTTTGCTTTTTTAAATGTATGGGATTAGTCACAGAAGGCGTATATATCCTTACCTTTTTAATAGGCACAGGCTCACCATTTTTATTCGGTAATGAGTACAAGTTTTTTATCAAGCCTTTTATTCTATTTATTTCATCCTTTAAAGCAGGTTCATCTTCTTCCTCTGCATTTTTAAGTTTCTTCTCAATATACTCTATCTCTTTTTTTAATTCTTTCTCTTTAATTCTTGCATTTTCAATTATTTCGCGAACTTTATCATCTACTATATGCTTAATATTAGAATCTTCGAGACCATCTAATGGTTTTCTAACAACATATTTAATCTGTTTTTCAATTTCCCCCTTTTTGTTAGGCAATTCTCTTTCAATTGCACCATAAAATGTTTGTTGATGTAAGCTACCCCTTACTGTATCTCCTTGTTGATATATAGGTTTGCCGGCACTATCTCTAACGATTTTACCTCTTTTTCTTAAAACTTTTTTCGATTGTTTTGGCAAAACATCAGGAGTATGATGCGAAACCAAAATATCTTCTTCAATCTTTAAAATATCTTCCGTAAAACTCTTCCATGGTTTCTGCACATAAGGTCTTACAGAATTTTCATTAATAAAAGCATCTTCACATTCGTGATAATATTTTGCCAATTCTTCATAGTTTTCTTTTGTCATACAAGCTATTACAATGGCATCAACACAATGATGGATATGGTTTACTCTTTCCTTTTTCTCATAGGCTTTTTGGATATCCCACATTTTACGAAAATCTGAAACAGTATTACCTTTTACAGTATAAACTTTATTAAAAATAGTTTGTAAATACAACCTGGAATATTTAGTAATAATCCCGATATCAACAATTTGGCTATTTTTAAAACCCTGTGGGACATCTTCCATCAAAAATCTGGTTAGTTTATCTCTGTAATAATCACGTTCAAAACGTAGTTTGTGTCGTTTTACTATTGCTCTGTCTTTAGCATCCTTATCTGGTGCACCTTTTGATTGTTTTACTGCAAATTGTATTTGTTTCTCAATATCTTCAATTTTATCAGCCCAAAAGTTTTCAGCCCTTTGTTTTATTTCATTATAGTTTCCCAATTCAAAAGGAATTTTATTTCTTTTTGTTTGTCTATTGTATCTATTATCACATAATGTTTTATTTACTTGCGAATTATCGTATGACAAACTTCTTGGTATTGTATGTTCAATATCATACTTTGGGTTAGCACCTAAAAATTCACTCAACCCAATTTCATTGCCTGTATAAATACATTTGTGGTTTTGCTCTTCCCATAACTGATACTTCAATACGTCATCATTACTTGGTTCTGTAGAATAACCATGTTTCTTATAATGTTCTGTTATCTTGTCTGCATATTGTTTTCTAAGAGTCTCTCTATCTCTTTGCCAGTTTTGCAAAGCTTTTCGTTCATTGGCATTTAAAAGTCCCCTAGACATCTCTATATTTATTTTTGTATTCTCATCAATAATATCTTCTCGTAATAATTCATTTACTACTTTTCGCAACTGATGTAATGCTCGCATTGCCATAGGATTCCTTACAGATGAAATCATCGGGCTTCCAAGATATCTGCGACCATCTTCAGCTCTTTTTGCTTCATTATATACTTCAATTGCAGAGGGATGATAAATTCTCCCGAGCTGCTTTTCATCTAGTTTATATCTTTCTGTTAAAAAAGTTTTAACCCTTTCGTCTATAGTTTTTACTTTAATAAATTCGCCTCTATCATTACCCTTTTGCATTTGCTTTTTAAATAGCCTGTTTGCATCATTCAGTATTTTATTCCTTTCAATTTCAGGTTTTGATTCAAATCTATTTTTACCAAAATAATTTATAATTGATTCTTTTAAATTTTCTTTATAATAATCCTCTGCCTCTTCACTCCATACTTCCCCACTATCTCTACAAGTTTTTATTAAACCATTTACAATTTCAATTATTGATTTATCTTCATTTTGGGTTTGGATAATTCTTACAATTTCATCACTAATCTCTTTTTGATTTTCAGGATATTGCCAAATCTCTTTTGGAACAGAATTAATCATATTGGCTAATATAACAGCATGAGAATAAATCATACCTTCGCGTAGATATGGCAATATTTTTTTTATTGCATTAATACTTAGTGAAGCATAGTCCTTTTTTAAATTAATCTTACAGTATTCTTTTGCTATTTCAGCACTAAATCCAAGTTTTATTTCTGCAAATTTTCCTAACTTCTCCTCTGAATCAAATGTTAACAATGCATGCCAAGCATCTTGCACTATTTTATTTAGCTCACCATTTTCATTAATTTGAAAGGAATAATCATCATTTAAAAACTCGTTGCAAAAAAAATCTCTAAATCTTGCAGAAACCGGATTGCCACTAATTGTGGTATTCATTTTATAATTAAATAAATAATCCTCATCATTTATACCATGACTCTTGTAATATTTATATTGGTTTTTTGGAGCAAGTGTTTTTGCTAAATCTTCGAAACTAAAATGTTCTCGCTTCAAAAAGAATCGTTCAATAACTTTTATTCTTTCACTCCTGTTAAGAAAACGCATTTTTTCATCATAAGGTGTTTTAATTTTCATATTGTTAACAAGACATAACATCCTATATTCTTCAAACAAAGGATGCGAAACAGAGCATCTTTGCTTTTTAGATTCAAAAACGCACTTTCCTATAAGTCCTTTTTGTGATTTAAGCGGTCTTTGATAAAATATTGCATTCTTAAGCTTTTGTACTAATTCTATAGGTAAATTCTGGATTTCACAAATTTTATCAAATTCCTCAAGATAATGGTCTTCTCTATGTGTATATTGGTCTCGTATCTTTTCGCCGTTTAAATATTTATCATAAAAATATTGCCCAAGTGTTTGTTCGCCCTTTTCTGCAGATATTTGCTGAATATTCTTTTTAACTGCACCATCACTTTCCTGTGTGCCTTCTAATCTGTTACTTAAAAAACCACGTCTTTGAGCAATATGATAAAAAGCCCTTCCAATGATAAAACGATCATTTTCATCATTATTATCTAATTTTTTAGTTGCAGCAATGAACCTGAAATAATATGGATTTTTTTGTGATTTGTCATCAGTCCGCCACCAATTAATAAAATCCTTGTTTAGTGGGTATAGTTTTTTATAACGCCAATCATTCAATTCATTACGAGATAGTTCAGGGCAATATCCATATTCACAAAGTGTTTGTAAAGTTGCGATTTTTCTTAACCTTCTCCTATATTTGAGTCGCCTTGCCGCTCTGTAATTTGTTCTTTCAGCAGCCTTTGAGCTTTCAATTCCCTTTTCAATTTTAACTCCCTCCTGAAAAATCCTAACTCCCTTATCAACTAACTTAAATTTTTCATTATCTTTCTCTACCACAGCCCAACCAATGCTGTTAGTACCTAGATCAAGTCCTAATATTTTTGTCATATTTATTATATATAATTAAAAAACATCTAAAAATAATAAATAAATTTGCATTTAACCAAATATATATGTAATTTTGTATAATTACATCTTATCACAATAAGGCTCCCGATAGCTATCGGGATGCCGAAGGATAAAATGTCCTATACTCCCGCTTCGGTGGGAGTTCTTTTTGCAATAAGATTTAAAATTATTTTAATTTAGATTTCCCCCAACCAGTTCTCGACCATTCTTAAACCATACTCGGTAATAGCAGATTCCGGATGGAACTAGAAGCCGGCAATTTTTAAGGTTTTGTGTTCAAAAGCCTGAATATTACCTTCGTTATCGTAAGCAGTAATGAGTATCTGTTCAGGTATTTTGGTTTTATCAATTACCCACGAGAGTTTCAGAGTATTCCGGTTTTAATGAGATATTGCTCTTACAGGTTTCTATAATTTGTGATTGCGATCTTTCTCAAATACTTGCATATTTTGGACATTAATTCCATCAATTTCAAATTTTATAATGGTTTTCACTTTATGTATTCCACGATTTCCCGCAGCACCCGGGTTAATATGCAGTAATCCTAAATTTTTATCATTTATTACTTTAAGTATGTGAGAATGTCCGCTAATAAATATTTTTGGCGGATTATGGTATATTTCGGGTTTTACCTGCGGAGCGTATTTCCCCGGATACCCTCCAATGTGAGTAATCCAAACGCTAATACCTTCAATTCTGAATTTTTGATGTTCAGGATATCGTATTCTAATATCGTAACCGTCAACATTCCCGTAAACAGCTCTTAGTGGTTTAAAATTTTCTATACTATCAGCAACAGTAAGGTCTCCAAAATCTCCGGCATGCCATATTTCGTCAACATCTTTAAAGAAATCAAAATATGCTTTGTCTAAAAAACCGTGTGTGTCGCTAAGTAGTCCAATTCGTGTCATAATGCAAAGATAAGATAAATATAAATCTGTAATTTATGATTTGTGATTTGTAATTTAATTGTTATTTGTAATTTGTGGTTTAATTGTTATTTGTAATTTAATTGTTATACTTTTATAAAAAATTTCCAGTAAATGCAATGGTTTTATTCAGAAAGTAAAGAGTTAAACGGTAATATAACATTAAGCTATTCGGAATCTCATCACTGTACACGAGTATTGCGTATGCAAAATGGTAATAATTTAGTTTGTACCGATGGTAAGGGCAATTATTACGAATGTGAAATTATTGACATTAATCCGAGAAGCACAGTATTAAAAGTACTTAAACATGAAAAAGATTTTGGTAAGAGACCCTACACATTACACATTGCGATAGCACCTACAAAAAATAATGTTCGTATGGAATGGTTTTTAGAAAAATCAACTGAAATAGGGATTACTGAAGTTACACCAATTTTATGCACACACAGCGAACGTAAAGTAATAAAACCCGACAGGTTTAGGCGTGTTATTGAATCTGCTATGAAGCAATCGCAGCAAACATATTTACCAAAGCTTAACGAGATGATTAGTTTTGAGCAATTTGTAAATAATAATATTTCCGGTAAAAAGTATATCGCCTATTGTGAAGAAATACCTGCTATTCATTTAAATAAAACTTTGTGTACAGATTCTGAAATATTAGTAATGATTGGTCCAGAGGGAGATTTCTCGAAAGAAGAAGTAAAACTTGCCACCGAAAACGGTTTTATTCCAGTAGGTTTGGGCAACACACGCTTACGCACCGAAACTGCCGGCATTGTTGCTTCTGCTTTAGTTGCTAATAGTTTTGTTTAAAACTAAAAGCTGTGTACTAATCATGTTTTGAGAGAAATAGGTAGATATTAAAACATAACAAGGTTCATTTGTAATCCAATGCTTAGTGGAGTGATATCGAACGATCCATCGTTAAATATATCAACCATATTATATCTTGCAAAAAGAGCAAATTGGTTGTAGCCGAGACGCATATAAAGTCCGTAATTTTTATTATTTAAGTATGAAGGATGTTTTGTTCTTATAAATACTCTTTCGTCGTTATCGTTTTTCTTTTCTACAAGTCCATATCCGGCAACAATACTATAGTAAGCACCAATATCAACATAAGCACCAAATTCGTTATCTTTGCTATTATTAAAATAAAATCTTGTAAATATTCCACCTATAACATTATTTTGGAAAGATATAGATATATCTTCGATAATAAGGTCTGTACCCATGCTTCTAAGCTGATTTGTTTTAACAAGCCTATGCCATTCATTTTCGTAAGCAATATCAATACCCAAATCCCATATAGGTAAGAGCTGTAATTTATAAGACACACCTGCTGCCCAAGTACCACCTAGTGCCGGTTTTTCATCGATTTTTTTGTTAATAGGTACAGCCATACCATATCTTACAAAATAATGAGCGTAATGCTGTTTTTTAGGTCCCCATAGTGTTTCTTCGTAGTAAGTTTCAATATTTGAACTTTGTATTACATCAGCCTGCGCCGAAAGTAATTTAACGGCTATAATAGCGATAATAGTAAGCAGATATTTAGGCAAATTTCTCATTTACAGATTGCAAATTACAAAAATTTTAAAAAATAAGATTAACATATTTCATATTATTTATTAACAAAACATATGCTGTTAAAATTTAACCCAACAACATATTTTATCAATAACAAGTATTTTACCCTAAATATGTTTTCAACAATTTACTTTTTGAGGTATGTCTGAGTCTTCTAATAGCTTTTTCTTTTATTTGACGAACTCTTTCGCGGGTAAGTCCAAATTCTTCTCCAATTTCTTCAAGAGTTTTTTCTTGACAACCAATACCAAAAAAGTATCTTATAATATCTCGTTCTCTTTCGGTAAGTGTAGCGAGAGTACGATGAATTTCTCTACTTAAAGATTCATTAATAAGTATTGAGTCGGTATGTGGTGAATCGGTATTTTCGAGCACATCTAACAATGAATTTTCTTCACCGGTTACAAATGGAGCATCAACAGATACATGTCTGCCAGAGACTCTCATAGTATCCGAAACTTTTTCGGGAGCCAAATCAAGAGCTTTTGCCAATTCGTCGCTAGTAGGTTTGCGTTCGTTTTCTTGTTCAAATTTACTAAATGCTTTATTAATTTTATTTAGCGATCCAACCTGATTCAATGGCAATCTTACAATCCTAGATTGTTCTGCCAATGCTTGCAAAATAGATTGACGTATCCACCATACAGCGTATGAGATAAATTTAAATCCACGAGTTTCATCAAATTTTTCTGCAGCTTTTATTAATCCTAAATTACCTTCGTTAATCAAATCGGGAAGACTAAGTCCTTGATTTTGATACTGTTTTGCAACAGAAACGACAAATCTAAGGTTTGCTCTTGTTAGTTTTTCAAGAGCTATTCTGTCTCCTTTTTTAATACGTTGTGCCAATTCTACTTCTTGCTCTACCGAGATTAGTTCTTCCTTCCCAATTTCTTGCAGATACTTATCTAGTGAGGCACTCTCACGATTAGTAATAGATTTTGTAATCTTTAATTGTCTCATAAAAACTTTATCTTGAAATATTTTGATATAGGTTACTCAATACGTAAGTTTTAATAAAAGGTTGTGTTTTTTTCAAAAATATTTTAAAAACAAGTTGATATTATATAAACAACTAATTTTACAATGCAAAAGCATAATAAGCTACCATCCCATTTGGATAAAGCCCTTCGATAAAAACAGCTCCATCGGCATCTTCTAATGCCTTCTCTATATCTTTAACAGTTTTAATCTGCATATTGTTTATATGTGTAATAATATAATCTTCTTGCACACCTTTGCTCATAAGCTTACCAGGCATTAAATCGCTAACTTTTACTCCAAAATTAATTCTTAAATTTTGTTTTTCTTGAGCAGTAATAGGCTCAAATTTTGCACCTAAAACTTCAATAGATTCTTTCGAGATCATTTCAGTTTTACCGTATTTATTTTTTAATTCTAATTTTAATTTTTTCTCTTTTCCATTTCTAAGAATAATAAAACTTACAATATCACCTGGTCTGTATTTGCTTACTTGCTCAAGTAATCCTGCATTACTATTTATTTCGGTATCATTAATTGCAAGAATAATATCTCCGGCTTTCATTCCGCATTCTTCTGCCGGACCGTTTTCCCATATTCTGGCAACAAATACACCACGTGGCTTATCCATATCTAAAGACTTTGCCATATCCGAATCAATATCAACAATATTTACACCTATGTATGCTCTTTGCACTTCGCCAAATTCGATTAAATCGGCAACAACCTTTCGCACTATTCCTACCGGGATAGCAAAACTATAACCTATAAAAGAGCCTGTTTTTGAAGCAATCGCAGTATTAATTCCAACCAACTCTCCATTCATATTAACCAAAGCACCTCCGCTATTTCCGGGATTTACAGCTGCATCTGTTTGAATAAATGACTCTATTCCCATATTTTGCGACATAAGATTTATATTACGAGCTTTAGCACTTACAATACCGGCAGTTACTGTACTTGTTAAATTAAATGGATTACCAATTGCAAGAACCCAATCGCCAATTTCAAGCTCATCGGAACTGCCATACGGAATATATGGTAAACCGTCTGTATCAATTTTAAGTAATGCTATATCAACTGAAGCATCTCTACCAATAAGCTTAGCATCAAATGATCTTTTGTCGTTTAGAATAATCTCTATTCTTTCGGCATTTTCAACAACATGATTATTGGTAACGATATAACCGTCTGAAGAAATAATTACTCCTGAACCTGAACTTGTTACGGGAGAGCTATATTTAGGGTTCGTCCCAAATATGAAATCGTATAAAGTATAATTTGGAACATTGAACTCAGTTTTAACATGCACTACACCCTGAACAGATGCACCTGCTACACTCCTAAAGTCAATAGAACTATCTCCCATTAATCTTCCACTAAAATTATTTACAGGAATACCACTTAAATTCGACTTATACTGATCTACTAAAAAATGTTCGGTTCTAGCTACTTCGTCTTTATTTCTATTAATATAAATAATATAAACCCCTAATAACAAAGCACCACCCAAGAAACCTGTAAATAAACTGTAAATAAAATTCCTTAGTTTCATAACATTAGTTTTTAGTTAATTTACTGTAAATTTGTCGTTAATTAGTTTGTTATATTTATTTTTTTATAAACGTACAATTGCTTTCAAAGTTTATACCTTTGCTTCATTATTAACATTTTTTTATGAAATTGCCTAATCAAAATAATTATTATCTGCCAACTTGCAGGCTTACGGGATGGCGAGTAACTATTTTGCTTACGTAATCACATCTGACCGTTAAAATAAAATTAAAAACAGATGAAATTAAAATTTAATAAGTATCATGGTGCCGGTAATGATTTTATCATAATAGATGGTGTTTCTAATAGAATTAATCTAACCACCCAAAGAATAAAAGAAATGTGCGATAGGCATCTCGGTATTGGTGCCGATGGTTTAATGATTATTGAACAATCTGATGATTTTGACTTTTCTATGGTATATTATAATTCTGATGGTAACGAAGGTAGTATGTGTGGTAATGGCGGCAGATGTATTGTCGATTTTGCAGGAAAAATGGGAATGATAAGTACTACAACTACTTTCGAAGCTATTGATGGAATTCACGAAGCTGAAATTTTAGAAAATGGATTGATAAAGCTTAAAATGAGAGATGTTGCAACTGTCAAAAACTACGAGGACGGAACATTTATTGATACCGGTTCACCTCATTTTGTCAAACGAGTGCCTGACATTTCGACAGTTGATGTAGATATTGAAGGCAAAAAATATAGATATGATACAAGATTTTTGCCTGATGGAACAAATGTAAATTTTTATTCAATTAATAATAATGAAGTCTTTGCAAGAACTTTTGAAAGAGGAGTAGAAACAGAAACATTATCTTGTGGTACAGGTGCTGTAGCTGTTGGCTTAGTTGTGATATATAAAAATTTACTAGACACTACAAAAATATTAATAAACACTCTTGGTGGCAAATTGCAAGTAGAATGTGAGAATCACAATCAATCATATACCAATATATATTTAACTGGACCGGTAGTTAAAGTTTTTGATGGAGTTTATTGTTTATAACAATAATGTATTAATAAACATTCACAAGGTGAAAGTACAATAATCATAATTTCGATGGATACATGTCGGTACTGTAACCAGTAGTTGTAGTCATCTTTACCGTCAAGCAGAGCCGAAACCACCAAAAAGAATATCCTTAATAAGGAATATATTCTTCGATTACTTGATCTGGATTAGAACCGTCATATTTTGTAATAACATATTTCAAAATAATCTTAGAGACTTCGCCATTTATATATTCAATCCTAGAAAGAGGAATACCATTTTGGTTAGAACCTGCAATATTAAACTCAGCATTTCCGATTGAATCAAGATAAGGTGCACCTTGAATTTTTAGATATGTAAAGTTCTTTATTGAATCGATAGCTCCGTCATAATCCATATCGGCGTAGAAAGGACTTTCCGGATCGGATACTGTACCAAGATACCCATAAATTGAAGAAAACTGTTGTGACAATTCGGGGTGCCATAATTCGGCATAAACCGTAAAGAAAATATTTCTATTATTTGATGGATCATAATGATTATATACTCTGGAGATTCTGAGTCTTCCGGCAGTACGAGTATCTGCACTTACTGTAGAACGGTATGAGGTATCGTTCCAAAAGAAACTTTGCTGTCTCCTACATTCGTAAGAACCGGCAAATGGTGTAGATACATTTTTAACACGAACCATTCTACCAATAGTATCGCTATTTCCCTCTTGGTCGGTTGCCGTATAGGTTATATAATAATCTCCAGTTCTTCTTGTTTTTCCATCGTTATAGAAATTGATTACATCTTCTATATCATTTTCTATTTCAATTTCGTCCTCGTTGCTTGCATTATCTTCAACATAAATACCTCTATCGACATATTGTAAGCCTAATAAAATAGTGGTATCAGAGGCTCCATATAAATACAATTTTGGTGGAATAGTATCAGTTGATCCACAAGATGTTAAAAAATAAACAGCAGCAATAAAGCTTGTTACTAATAAAATTCGTAAATATTTCATAATACACAGTTTTAAACTATTGTCGTAAAAATACTAATTTTTTTAAAACAAATAAACTTAAGAGTAAGAAAATATCAATTTTTTAATTAAATATAAAAAACCTTACTTAATAATTATCTTTGTATTAACAACATAAGAGTAGTTAATATACTGTATTATATACATTCCGGGCGATACTTCGTCAAGATTTAATTTATGGGTAAATCTATTTTGTTGTACAGATTTAGAAAGAATTAATTCTCCGTTAAGATTAAAAACATTAATCTTATCTCCTTTTAAAGAAGCTTGACTACACTCCACAACAATATTATCCATTGCAGGATTAGGATATGCCAGCATGTAGGGTTTAATAGATGATGTATTAATTAAATTATATTCTGCTCCAATTGTAATAGCAGTATTATCAATATACAATCTGCTGCCATTATCATTAATAGCTCTAAAAGCGATTATAATATCTTGACCTCTCCAGTAGTTTAAATCAAGTTTTACCGTATCCCAATCGTTCTCACTTTCGGGTACAAATTGGGTATTACCTGCATTCCCCTGCACAGTTGACAAATTTTCGCCACTATTTTCATAAATAATAGAATCGAAGCTAGCACCACAATCTGTACTTACTATTACTTGTAAAGTATCTTTAAAAAGATACTCCATACGTTTTTTGTAAGCATAATTAAACTCTAAAGAAATCTGCCCTGTATCGGGCAAAGTAAATTGTGGCATCAAGGCATCATCAATTTGCCCTGCACGTGGTTGATAATTATAAAAATTGAAATACAAAGCTCTGTTATTGCTTTCTGAATCCCATTCTACAGTTTTCCAAGTCTTGTCATTGTCAGGATTTTTTATATACCACATACTATTATCAGACACAAAATATACTGTGTCAAAATCTTGTAAATACGGGATATCCATATTTTGTATAACATAGACATATTCAATTGCATAATTATTAAAGACATCATATTCTGTTAATGCTTCATTAAGTAAAGCTTTTGCTTGAATTTGATTGTTTCCGGGGCTTAAATACAAATCATTAATGTTAATATCTAAACTATCGCCGGCTGCAATAATACTATTTGGTACATCATTCATTATTGTATCAGAATTTAGAATAAAAACAATGTGCATATCGCTAAAGTCTTCTGTTCCCAAATTGTATAATCTTAAAACAGCATCTTGATTTTCTTGCCCTGGGCATAATAATGAGTCATTATTTATTATAATTTTTGTTGCTAAATCATATTGATTAGTAACAGGCGGTACAGGCTCGTAGATCGTTTCTAAAAACTGATAAGCAGCATAAACATCAATCATACCTCTACCATAAACATTATCCTCACCGGGTTCTCCCAAATCAATTGCTGTTTGATAAAGTGCATTTTTAAGTTGGTAGGCACTTACTTCAGGGTATGCTTCACGCAATAATAACAAAGCCCCTGACACATGTGGACACGACATTGATGTTCCACTTAAATTAGCATATTCATTGTGTCCTGATGCAGAACGTACTGAATAACCGGGAGCAACTACTTCGGGTTTAATCTGCAAACTACCTTCTTCGTCTATGCAAGCTGTAGGACCCCGACTACTAAAATCAGTAATGGGTAATGATGAATTATTTCCGTTTACTGCTCCAATAGAAAAAACATTAAGTTCAGAAAAAGCGAGCATTGCAGGAAATCCTACTGTACCTGAGGCAGGACCTTCGTTACCTGCCGAAAAAGGGGAGCAAATTCCGGCAACTTCAATAACCTCCAATATTTGTGTTTCTGTCATTTCGCAAGCTCCGAATGCTAAAGCCATATTATAATCGTATCCCCAAGAGTTATTTATCACATCAGGAACATCATAAGAGGTTTCGGGGTTACCATCAGGGTCTAATACCCATTCAAAAACAGCCATAAAATCAGCAGGTGTAAGTAAATCACTTTCGTTTGAAGCAACCGGATCGCTGGCAATCCATTTTGCGTTTACAGCAACACCTATTGTATCGTTTGTTGCAGGGTCTAATCCTAAAACTGTTCCTGTAGTGTGTGTGCCATGACTCGAAATAGCATGGTCTTGAGGCACAGAGTTTCGGACTCCATACCAAACATAACTAAGAGGAAAATAATTGCCTAAGAAATTATCGCTTATAGCAGGATGGTCGGGCCAAACTCCGGTATCCATGCTTAAAAGTATTGTATTGCGTCCTGAATATCCCAAATCCCATAAGGGTTTTGCATTTATTGCCAATAAGCCCGGTTCGGTATTTCCTCCTTGTTTAGGAACTGATGTTTCAATTTTTACAGGCTCCATTCTCTGATATAGAGGAGCATCTAAATCTAATATTAAAATATCATCTCGTAGTGCAAGATTATAAACTACAGCCGGGCGAGCTTTAATGTGTATAACATTCACTATCCAAAAGCTCTTAAGCTCTTTAATCTGTCCCGAATATAAATCACTATATGATTTAAGATATTGCAATAATCCCTTTTGCGAAAATTTTGCTGTATTATTCAATTCTTTTATTACAGATTTAATTCTAAGATGCCTATTCGCTTTTTGTTTATCCAAACTACGGGTTAAGGCTTCAATATCAGTTTGTTCTTTCAAAACAATATTTACGCCTATATAGTCTTGGGTTTCACTTTGTTTGTTTAGCTCTTGCTCTAATGCATAAGAAATTACTCCTTGGGCATTAAGAATAGCAGAAATCAAAATAAAAATAATGGTAAATGTATTTTTCATAATGATATTTTTCACAATTTTACTCTTTAAATTTCACATAAATTCCTAATTACTACCGAAGCTGCAAAACATCCAAAAATTGCCGGCATATAGGAGATTGTTCCTACATTAGATTTTTTATTTTCAGACTCTTCAAGTACAACGCTACTTTTATCTGCTTTTTCGGAACTAAATACCACATCAATTCCTTTATATATACCCAAGCGATGCAATCTTTTTCGCAAAATCCTAGCTAATGAACAATTATAAGATTTAGATATATCCGAAATTTTAACAGACTCGGGATTTGTTTTACCACCTGAGCCCATACTACTAACAATAGGTATTCCTTTTTCTACACACAATTTTATTAAATAAATTTTAGGGGAAAGAGTATCAATCGCATCTATTACATAATCGTATTTGTTATCAAGAATTTGCAACATATTCTCATCCTTTAAAAAGATATTATGTTGATATACTTTTACTTGCAGATTTATATCTTTAAGCCTCTCTGCTAATACTTCAACTTTTGGCCGATTAAGATTTGAGTTTAAAGCAATAAGTTGACGATTAATATTTGTCAGATTAATAATATCGTTATCAACAATGCTTATAGTCCCTACGCCTGCTCTGCACAATTGTTCGGCAGCATAAGCCCCTACTCCGCCCAAACCTGCAACAAGCACATGAGACGAAGCAAGTTTTACAAGTTTTTCTTCGCCCAACAATAATTTTGTTCTATCAAGCCAATCCATTATGGTCTATATGAAAACAGTTTTTAAAATTATCTTTAATTATATTCTGCAAACTTAATAAATCAAGTTGTTTAATTTTTGCAGTTATCTTGTAAATTTCAGATATACTTAACTCAGACTCATCGGTTTCAAAAAACAAACGATTATCGGGAACAATACTCATATATGAATTGAGTTTTTCAACATTATTCATCAAATCTGTTCCAATCGAAATGTAAAAACCTTGATTAAGTAATTCTTTTAACACACTACTTTTTGAGTTAAAACCATGAATTATCCATGCCTGCTCAGGGTTTGTATCCTTTTTCAATTTAATTATTTCATTAAATGCTTTTACACAATGAATTATTAAAGGCTTTTTATAATGTTCCGACCATCTAATGTGTTTCACAAATACAGAAATTTGCTTTTCAAACTCCTCTCCTCTTAGCTTATCCAACCCACATTCACCTATTGCCAAACATCTTGAGTGTTTAATCTTTTCTATTAATGCGGAATCATTTTGATTGTATTCAGGAATTTTCCATGGATGAACACCAATAGAAAAAAATCCCGACTCAGGAATACCTCTATCATGAAATAAACTTAAAAGAGAGTTTTCAGTTTCTGTTCTATGTGTGTGAATATCTATCATTTACACAAATCCCCTTGTTTGAAATTATTTTCATTCATATAATTTCTGATTTTATGAACTACTTCAAAGTTTTTTATACCTCCCCAATCGGGAGCAACTAATGTTTCACGCGGGGTTTCGCTTGTAAATCTTTCTATGATAAAGGATTTTTTTAGTCTTCTCAAAAATTCACTTACGAATGTTACATACAAGTTTAAATCAAAAATGCCAAATTCGTTGGGGTTTACAGCATACATTTCGTCAGCTCGTGTGCCTTTAATAATTTGCATCTGGTGCAATTTAATAATATCTATGGGCAGGGTATTAATCATTTTTGCATGCTCCAACATATCATCTACACTTTCACGCGGCAGTCCTAAAATAAAATGTGCTCCTGTAGTTATATCAAGTTCCTTATTAAGATTGACGGCTTCAATAGCTTTTCCGAAATTATGCCCGCGGTTTATGTAATCTAGAGTTTTGTTTAATGTACTTTCGATACCATATTCAATTGCAAGATATTTAGTGCCTGTAAGTTTCTTAATTTCTTTTAAAAGGACTTTATCGACAGCATCAGGGCGGGTTGCAATAATTAAACCTATAACACCATTTACGTTAAGTGCTTCGGAATACTTACGCAAACATGTTTCGATGTCGGCATAAGTATTTGTATAAGTTTGGAAATAAGCCAAATATTTTTGTGTTTTATACTTGGGGCTAAAAAAGTTTATCCCTTGTTGCAACTGCTCTTTAATATTAGAATTATCATTATTGCAATAATACGGGCTAAAACTTTGGTTCGAGCAGTAAATACAACCACCGGTAGCGATACTGCCATCTCTGTTTGGACACGAAAAACCTGCATCAACAGCAATTTTCTGCACACGAGAGCCAAATATTTTCCTTATGTAGCTGCTATAGTCGTTCCATGGGTTCTGAATATTCATTCTCAGTCATTATCTGAATTGTCATCTTCTGGCTCTTTCTCACTTCCATTTTCTTTGTAAAAATACTTAATTTCGTACTGTCTGCTTCCGTATGAACTTGATTGGGGGTCGTCCTCGTCAGATTCAAGCTCCCAGCTATATTGCTCACGCTGTGGACCTTTTGCCCTATATATGTAAGCTAAAACAAATCCTACAATCAAACCCGATAAGTGTCCTTCCCATGAAACATTAGTGTCGGTCGGGAAAACTCCCCATACCATTCCGCCATACAGGAACACAATTAAAAGCGATATAGCCATTAATCTTAGATTATTACGTAATATCCCGCTCAGAAATAAAAATCCTGCAAAAGCATAAATCAGTCCGCTGGCACCGATATGATAAGACTCTCGTCCTATTATCCAAGTTAGAATTCCTGTAAAGACCCAAGAATACCCCCATATTTTAAGAGCAATTTCACGATAAAAATAAAAGATTCCTGTTCCGAGCACAAAAAATGTAATTGAATTTGCAGCTAAATGTCCCAAATCGCCATGCAATAAAGGCATCAAAAATATTCCCCACAACGATTTCCAATGCCTGGGGTAAATGCTATAATTGCTAAGATTAATATCGAGGCTTAATTCGGTAAGCTTAATAAGCCAGCAAATAATTAAGAATATAACCGGAATTACTGCCGAAATTATTAAACGCTTTCTTTCTATCCTGAGGTCTATATCATTCATACATACAAACTAACACAAAGTTTTTAATTAATCCAATACACATTCTAAATTTTGATATGTATTATAGTAATATAGACAAATTTGTAAACTCATTGTTTTAAGCAATAACTGAATTTATTTAAATGCTTTGATATTATTGTTATTTTTACCTCGATATATTCTTATGAAGTTATTAGTTTTAAATTACGAATATCCCCCGCTGGGTGGAGGAGCAGGACAGATTAGTAAAAGCATTTCGGAAGGACTTGCTTTGCTGGGACATGATATTACTGTTTTAACAACTTGGTACGAGGCTTTAGCAGAAACAGAAACACTAAATAATGTAAAAATTATTAGGTTAAAAAGCAAACGCAAGTTCGTGTATCGTTCAAATCCATTTGAAATGACTTCATGGATTTATCATGCTAAAAAATTTCTTAAAGAACATTTAAAAACTGAAAAATACGATCTTGTTTTTGCGAATTTTGCATTACCCGGAGGAGAAGTTGCATACTCAATTAAACTAAAGTTCAGAATTCCTTATGTAATAATTTCGCATGGGCACGACATTCCTTGGTTTGCTCCAGAACAAATGATATGGTATCATATATTTACATATCATTGGATACGTACAATTGTTACAAACTCTGAAATGAATTTTGTTCAGAGCAACGAAATGAAAACCAATATCGACAGATTTACCGGTTTTAGGATAAAAGACCGAAATAAAATTATCAACAACGGCTGGGACAGTTCTGTTTTTAGAAGCGATTATTCAAAAAGGAGCAAAGAATTTAAAATACTATTTCCTGGTCGTCTGGTAAAACAAAAAGATCCGTTTACTTTTCTAAAAGCATTACAGATTCTAAGAAGCAACAACTACAAATTTAAAGCACATATTTTAGGTGATGGTCCTTTAAGAAAGAAAATGGAACAATTCGTTTACAATCACTCTCTTAAAGATTTTGTGGAATTTAAAGGCTGGATAAGCAGAGAAGAAATGCTAAATGAATATCAATCAGGAAGTTTAACTGTTTTACCATCGCTCTCAGAAGGTATGAGCATGGCAACTCTTGAAGCATTAGCTTGTGGGCAATATGTTATCACAACACGTGTAAGCAATAACGAAACTCTTATTAAAATTGGCGAAAACGGGGATTTCATTCATAAAAAAGACCATGAAATGCTTGCGGGATTAATAGGTAAGTTTTATCACAAAAAATTTGAGCAGGGCTATTTGATTGATGAACAAAAGCTAACAAAATATCATGAACTTTATGAGTGGGACGGTATTGTTAAGCAATATGAGACTTATTTCTTAACCATCATTGAAGAATAATACTATCAGTAACAATTGTATCCTGAAAAAATCCATATTCCACTAATCCCTCATATATACCCTCAGCCATAAGCTTGTAACCTTTAGCGTTGTGGTGGGCATCAATTATCCAGTAATAATAATCAATATTATCTATGATTTCTCTTTTCGAATAGTACTCAAACAAATCAATGTGTTTTATTTCATTTCTAATCATATAATTAATGAGATAATCTTTATCAAATTCCAAATTATTAATATCATATTTAAATGGATGAATTACAAACACATTATCTGCTCCATTTTGTTTACATAAACTATTTACAGAATCGACAGCCTGTATAAGTGACATAAAGGCATCTTCTTTAGCAATTTCTAATTGATTTTTTGTAAGAAGTGTTCCTTCGTAAACCAGCAACTTAAAGAATAATCTTAAAGTATAGTTAGATGCATATAGAAATTCCCACCATGGTGCTTTATTATAAACAATAGATCCATCATCTTGAAAGCGAGAAAAACCTCCTCTGATAATTACATCATAAATATCTGTAAAATTTATACAAGAAATTACAAGCTGTGGTTTTAGGTTTATTAATACATTTTTAAGCCTAATATAATCGAATATTGGATCACTTCCACATATACCTCCATTCAAGAAATAAAACATAGTATCATTAAGTTCGTATTCCAAAAATTTCAAATAGGTACTATCAGCAACTGTACCATCTCCCTCGGTTGATGAATCTCCTATTGCCACTATTTTGTATTTATCTTTCATATCTTCGCGATACCAGTCCTTATCAGAATAGCCATAATTATTTAGTTCTCTGTAAAAGAGGAACTCTTCGCGTATTGAACTTTCTATGGAAAACGGTTCCCGTTTAATAAAATGATTTGCATTACTAGATCGATATTGTGATGAATATTTACCATACATTGCTTCATACCTAGTAGTTGTAATATTAAAACTACACAAAAATATTTCTATTATAATTATTGAAATAAATAATGAATTTATTGCTAACAGCCAATTTGATTGATTAGATTTCTTAAATTTAACAATAATGAATATAGTTACACACCAAAGTAAACCCCATAAAATTGTACCGGATAAAATACAGGTTGAGGGAAACGAATTTAAAGAAAAAAGCACAATTTGAATAATTAATCCCATAAGCAATACAATACCTATTGTTTTGTAATTCAAGTATTTAACAACTCTTTTCTTAGATAGTTTTGAACTTAATAATTGACTTTTTGTTTTAGTTGTTACTAATACTTTTTTGTTTAAATAGTAAGCGAGACATATCACTATTATCATTAAAAACAACAAAATAAAAGCCATGAAATATTTACTTGATTGTATGAGTGTTAAGTAAAATATAAATATCTTTTTTGGCGGTTTAAAATGATTTGTAAGTAATATTCCATTTTCAATATCTACATTTTCGAATACACAAATTCTATTTTGTGTTCTTTTATCACCATGCGAAAACTCAACAATAATACTATCAATAATTAGAGGTTGTGAACTAGTAATCTTAACTTCTTTAAGTAGAATATTCTCTTTTGTGCTAAATTTTGTTTTACTAGTTACAATATTATCTGTCAAATCCCGATTAAAAGGTGAAATTCCACTGAAAACAATATTTTTGAAATCCTCTTCTGATATATTTTTAAAATCTACAGTTAGTGGCTGGTAATATGTAATAATTGAAGTTAATATGAAATGAGCTATTATAATCAATAAGATTACACAAGAAAAAACAATAATTTTTTTATATTTTAAAAAAAGAGACATAATCTAATTATTTAGTTTTTCATAAATCAATATGTAATGTTCAAAAAATCCCTCATATATTCCCTCAGCCATAAGTTTGTAGCCTTTAGCGTTGTGGTGTCCGTCTTTTACCCAGTAATAATCGTTGATATTATTTACAATTTCAGGTTTACTGTAATATTCAAATAAATTGATAGTAGGAATATCCTCATCATTCAATTCTTCAATTACCTCTTTAAAAGGATTCTTGTCTTCTTTTACAGATTCTTTCATTGGATGAAAAACAAATACCGACTTAATAGAATTATTATCTGATAACTGCTTTATAGAATCTATTGTAGTTTTAATAATGCTAAGAGATTTTTCTTTCTCTTTGTCATAAGCCTTATAAGCAATTAATGATTGGTTGAATTTCAATCGAAAAAAAAGTCTTGAGAAATGGCTCATTGCATAAATAGGCTCCCACCAAGGTCCTCGCTTAAACCTTACCCCATCTGGTGTAAATCTTTCGTAACCACCACGAAATAGAACATCTTGGATATCTGAATAATTAATGCAAACAACTACTAAATCAGGTTTAAATTGCAAAAAAATGTGTTGTAGCTTATATAACTCAAAAACGGGATCGCTACCACAAATACCTCCATTCATAAAATAAAAAGATGTATCATTTATTTTACGCTCCAAAAACTTTACCCAAGTACTATCAGCATGTGTACCATCGCCTTCGGTAAAAGAATCTCCCAATGCCAAAATTCTGGTTTTACTTTTCATATCTTTCCAATTCCACTCTTTATCGCTATAACCCATAGAATTGCATTCACGATAGAAATTAAATTCTTCCCCTGTTTTAGAAATTTTTTTATTATTTCGGTTAATCCAGTATGAAGCATTTTTCAAATTGTATGATGATTCATAAAACCCTACACGCCTCTCCATATAAGTAGAAGTACTACCAATAAATCTCAATAAGATTTCAGCTACTAAAAGTGCAATAAAAACACTGTTTACCACCAATTTAGTTTTAACCGACTTATTCCTGACAAAAAAATAAATCAACCACCACAATACAGAAAGGAATAAAATTCCTGAAAAAATTGTAAACGAGTGATAAGAATAAAAATAAAATCCTAACAACTGCAAAAGCACCCCAATAAGCAGTATAATACCCCACAATTTATAATTGAGAATCTTTTTAAGGAAAGGATATTTACTGATTAATTCCATTTCAATTTTTTGGTAATATAAGCTCCTACTGAAAGCTTCCACCTTTGTTTAAAGGCTTCCCTGCCCGTAAGTCTTTTAATAGCTACTTCATTTTCAATCGCTGTTTTGTAAAAATACGATTTTTTTAGTGCATATGTTTTATCAATATTATTTCGTCTCCACTCCTCGTTTACCCAATGTATGATATACCAATGCCCGGGTGGAGAAAAGTTTTTTCGTAAAAGCTTTCTTATAAGGTTCCAGCTATCGGGATTAGAAAATTCTCTTATATATTTTTCTAAACCCAGTCCTTTGACATTATCTGCCAAAATCTGAATTGGAAGATGCCAATCCCTATTCTCGGCTGTAACCTGTTCTTTAGCTTGCTGATAGCATTGCAACATAAGTCCAGATCCCTTAGGGCATTTCATTACATTGCCAACCAGTGGTAAACTATGATGTGTTCTAAAAACATAATCATCTTCAAAATCGAGAGGCTTGAGGCAAGTTACATCCATATCTGTCCACCAGCCACCATGTTCGTAAAGCAGTTTATAACGAAAAATATCGGAGAAGCCGGCGTAGCTGCCTTTGCCATGACCAAATTGGTTAGAATATTTGTAGCAAAAAACCACATCTCTTGGAATAATATCTGCTGCATTATGAATCACACAGCCTTCCGGAATTTCGGTCTCTATATCATCGTAAGCCCAAAGGTGAAAAATATGTCCGTTTCTCTGAAACGACTTAATAGTAAGTAATTCTGTTGGGGCAAGTTTTTTGCCAATCCAGAGGGCGTGTATGTTTTGGTTATTGCTTCTCATCTATTCATAATTAACAATGCTTTTCCTTCCTTACACAAATTTACAAATTCGTACCATGTACGTACACTTACAATTCTTTTCAATAAATACGAGGGTCTTAAATAGAATTTACTTACAGCTTTA
>Ga0334901_1001621_pt1 | contig 22614 bp, 21 predicted proteins | sample GraSluR3_MG_3_FD_207216 | JGI IMG/M metagenome (GOLD analysis project Ga0334901, IMG submission 207216) | Sludge microbial communities from methane-producing bioreactor in Wageningen University, Netherlands - Granular Sludge_15_08-R3 | ecosystem: Engineered > Bioreactor > Anaerobic >... | reverse complement strand
GAAAAACGTGAAAATGGAGGGTTTTGCTTTGCATAAGCGGAAAAATTACCCTTATTTTCCGGCGGAACACGCACGATGATGCAAATAACCGGAATATCTCCGCTTATTTCCTCGTTACTTAATTAAGGAACAGAATGCTTAATGAAACAGAGGTGATGATGCAGGAACTTTCGCTACATACATAGGTCCTGTATGCAACGCGAAAGCCACCGCATCCTGCGGAAGTAAGAACTAGGCGCTTTTTTCCCTGTTTTCCTTATAGATAATCGCGACCATGCCGCAATGATTTGCCTGGTCACAAAATTCGATTCTTAAATGTGCTGCCGGTCACAACTATTTATTCGTAAATGAATTAAAATGTAAGGCAAACATTTGTCCGCACAATGCGGTTGGATGCGACAGCTGCATGGATGTAATCATTGACATAATGATGGAATTATTGAAAATGTGTTGTATCTTTAGTGCAGAAAATTGAGTATAGAGGGGGGCTCGCGCGTATGATTCGGCGACTCACAGAGAAAGACAGAAAGCTAGTTATAACATTCGCTGGTAATCGGCCGGCAGAAAACTTATTTATACTTGGAGATATTGAAGCCTTCGGTATGGAAGGCGATGCAATCACTTTGTGGGGCGATTTTAATGAACAGGGGGAACTGATTAGCATTTTGCTGCGTTATCTAGGTAATTTTATCCCCTATGCGCGTGATCCTGAACTTTTGGATGGCCGAGAGTGGGCAAAAGTGATCGTGGAGAGCGGCCAATTGAAGAACTTTTCCGGACTGCAGAATTTAGTTGAAAAAATCATGCCGCATATTGACGTGCCGATTTTAAAAAAACAGTTATGCCATTATGCGAAACGGGATACCCGGCTTCCAATTGATAAGACGCTCATACGCAAAGATGTGAAGATGCTTTTCCCTGAAGAAGCTGAGAAAGTCGTTGCGCTTCGAAATTCAATATTTACAAACTATTCCGAGACGCCATCATAATTGCAGAAGAATATGGACAAAGGTATTTCACGAACTTATTATATTGAAAGAAATAATGAGCCGGTCAGCAGTGTTTCAACAGTGGCCGAGACAGCGGGTGCGGCGATGATCGTTGGCGTCTGCACGAAAAAGGAGTATGAACATCAAGGCTTTGCAACAAGCTGTCTGATTAAAACGATCAGCGCACTTACTGCAGAACATAAACAGCCCTGCCTGTTTTACGATAATCCGGCGGCAGGACGAATTTATGAAAGGCTTGGTTTTATACCAATTGAAAAATGGATGATGATCAAGTATTGATCTATGTGCACTGTTAAAGCTGTTCGGCAAACTGCCGACAGCCTTTTTAATTTCAGTCAAAATTAAATGATTCACTAATAAAAATATGTTAATAGTGTTGTAATTGATAATGAATATCGTTATCATAAAAAAAGTACATGAGCATTTGTTAAGTGAAAGGATTATTTACATAGAAGAAGCAGTAAACAGCAACATTGATCCGCTAAGGAAGAACATGCCCGCTGTTAAAAATCACCATGCCTACGAATGAATACGAAGCAAACAAAAGCTGACGCTATTCAGGTCCGGCAATAAACACGCAGATTAATTTAAATTAACGCCAGTGGAGGGAGCGAGACTTGATGGGGCTGCTGAGAACGGAAAAATTGGATATTGCTTACGGGGAGAAGAAGATTGTTGATCAGATGAATCTTGACATTCCATTTGGCAAAATCACGGCGCTGGTTGGTGCGAACGGTTCGGGAAAATCAACAATTCTTCGCACAATGGCACGATTAATGCGTCCGTCAGGCGGCAGCGTTTTCTTAGATGGAAAAAATATTCACAAACAGCCGACCAAGCAAGTTGCCAAACAACTGGCAATCCTGCCGCAACATCCGCTGACGCCTGAGGGTGTAACGGTTAGCGAATTAGTAGCTTACGGACGCTACCCCCATCAGCAGGGAATGCGACGAATCGATGATACGGATCGTCAGGTGATCGACTGGGCGGTTGAGGCCACAGGACTTTCTGAACTCGCGGACCAGGAGGTCGATAACCTGTCAGGCGGTCAAAGGCAGCGCGCATGGATCGCCATGGCTCTGGCACAGGAAACCAGCTGGCTTTTCCTGGATGAGCCGACGACATTTCTCGATATGACCTATCAGCTTGATGTTTTAAAACTGATTTCAAAGCTTAATCGTGAGGAAGGCCGGTCGGTAGTCATGGTCGTTCACGATTTAAATCATGCGGCGCGCTTTGCAGATTACATGATTGCCATTAAATCCGGAACTGTCGTCTGTGAAGGTGAGCCGCGAACAATAATAACCGAGTCTATGCTTGAACATGTCTTTGGCGTCAAAGCAGACATTATTATTGATCAGAGAACCAATCTGCCACTTTGCATTCCCTATGATACTGTTCATAATCATTCAAATAAAGGAGTTTATCAATGATCGATTTATATGATGTAACCATTATCGGTGGGGGACCGGCCGGTCTTTATACCGCCTTCTACAGCGGCATGCGGTCACTCAAGACAAAACTTATTGAAGCTAGAAATGACTTGGGCGGCGTGGTCACACATTTTTATCCTGGAAAGACAATTTATGATCTCGGCGGCATTCCCGGAATTAAAGGAGAAGCATTGGTGAGTCAGCTGCAAACACAGGCCGAAACATTCCAGCCGAGAATCGTCAAAAATCAGACCATTGCACGAATGGAGAAACAAACGGACGGAACGTTTAAGCTGACCAGTACAAACGGCGATCTTCATTATACACGAAGGATCATTCTGGCAGTCGGAAGCGGGACATTTGAAGTGAATAAACTTCAATTAGAAGAAGCTGCTGATTACGAAGAAACCAGTCTTTTTTACGCGGTGCATCATATGCGGCAATTCTCCGGGAAAAACGTTGTCATCTCAGGAGGAGGCAACGGGGCACTTGACTGGGCGGCAGAGCTCGCACCGATATGCAAACAAGTCACCGTTGTGTACCGAGGCGAAAAGTTCACACATGCACTGGAGCATAATATTGAACGAATGAATCAATATGCGGTTCAAGTGAACTATGCCTGTGAAGTAACAGGACTCTCCGGTGAAAACGGCCAATTACGAACAATAACAGTGCGTGATGCAGCAGATCAAACGCAACGAATCGAGGCAGATGCACTGATTGTGAACCACGGTTTTCAATTCGGCCTTGGAGCGCTTGAACAATGGGGCATGGCAATTGAAAATAACGGAATTCTGGTTGATCAGCGAATGGAAACCCCGATTAAAGGCATATTTGCGATTGGCAATGCTGCTTTGTATCCGCAGAAGCTTTACTTAATAGCAGCCGGATTTGTGGAAAGTCCGACAGCAGTCAACAGTGTGAAGCATGACCTGGATCCTGACGCGCCTTCGCAGGCAATGGTCAGCACTCACCATCACTTTTTCACTGAAAAGGCATAAATCAATCATATAGTTCGATCAGATCATCGGGAGACCGATGATTTTTTTATTGGCAATTTTGGACTACTTTTCTCGGAAACAGCTTGTTCAATAATCTGTTGAAAACAGTAATAAAAAATTAATTTTCATGAAAATTAATTTGACACGAAGACATTTTTATTTTACAATGAACACGCTCAATTAATCATCCAGACAGTAATTTGGGCACTTTTATTGATTCATGAATTTCCATTTAAAGCAAAGATGATATGAGCGGATCTTTTTCGTCACTCATTAATGAAAACGGTTAATAGGGGGCCTCTTAAATGGGGAAGAAGGATTACAGCCAATTAGCGAACGATATTGTTGCTAATGTCGGGGGCAAGGAGAACGTCAAGTCCTTGATCCATTGTGCGACACGGCTGCGTTTTAGGCTTAATGATCAAAGCAAGGCCAATAAGAAAATCCTTGAAGACCTGCCTAATGTATTGACTGCTGTCAGTGCCGGCGGGCAGTATCAGGTTGTTATTGGCGACGAAGTGGTGCCGGTCTATGAAGCGATCATGGACCAATATGGTTTTAGTGCGGTGGACAGCAAATCTTCTGCGGATCAATCCGACGACGAAGAGCCTACCCAATCGGAAAATTGGTTTGAACGTTTTGTTGCTGTCATTTCGGGTATTTTTACACCGTTTATTTCAGTACTTGCCGGCGTGGGTGTATTGAAAGGTGTTGCGATACTCATTGCGACCTTTCATTGGCTTCCGGCAAGTTCACCAATTTTTCTTATCATTAACACATTAGCCAGTGGTGTGTTCACATTACTGCCAATTTTTATTGCCATTACTGCTGCAGATAAATTCAACACAAATAGATATATTGCCGTTGCGCTTGCGGCTGCAATGATTTATCCGCTTACGGACAGTCAAATACCGAAGGTCGCTCATCTGTGGAGCTACGCTGTTGACTTTAAGACGTATGGCGGCGCGGTCATTCCAACGATCCTTGCGATTTGGCTGGAAAGTCATATTGAACGTTGGTTTAAGAAACATTTGCCTGCAGTGATGCAGCTTGTCTTCGTCCCTTTTCTAACGTTAATTGTTGCCGGATTGCTGACGTTCCTCGTTATAGGGCCGCTTGGAACAGCACTGGGTACAGGTCTCGCGTACGGCTATAAATTTCTGTATGAATTAAGTCCGCTGATTGCCGGAGGCATTCTTGGAGCAACCTTCCAGATCTTTGTTATTTTCGGCTTACACTGGGGCATTTTGCCGATATCGATGATCAATGTCCAAACTTACGGTTACGATACGCTGCTTGCGGTTATGCTGGTGGCCGTTGCTGGACAGTTTGGTGCGGTTGCCGGTTCTATTTTTAAAGCAAAAAAATTGAAGAATAAAGAAATTGCTATTTCAGCTGCGATCAGCGGATTTTTTGGAATTACTGAGCCAGCTATCTATGGCATTAACTTAAAATATAAAAAAGGCTTTATTTTCGGGCTGGTCGGAGGAGCAGTCGGCGGTGCGGTTGTCAGTGCGGCCGGCGTTAAATGTTTCAGTTATACGCCGATCATGAACATCTTTGAAATGCCGCTGTTCATTGGTAAAAATTCAAGCATTACATGGGCAATCATTGGTTTCCTTGTTGCTTTGCTTAGTTCATTTCTACTTGTCCTCATCTTCGGATTTAACGAAAGCAACACGGAGAATTTGTTTGCGAAGGTGACTTCTGGGAAGAAGAGTTTGACTGAGAAAAAAACGGCAAAACTCGGTTTGGACGATCAGGATGAGTCAGCAGTTGCCGTTGAATCAGTAGAGCCTGAGATCGATACATCAAATTTAACTTTAGTGGACACGGTCTTCAGTCCAATCGAGGGTCAACCGGTACCGCTTGCGAAGGTCAACGATCCGGTTTTCAGTTCCGGAGCGATGGGTTCGGGAGTCGGAGTGATTCCAGCAAACGGCACATGCGTATCCCCGGTCGACGGTGAAGTGACCGTGGCATTTCCAACCGGACATGCTTACGGAATTAAAGCAGAATCTGGTGCAGAGCTTCTGATCCACATTGGCATTAATACAGTTGAACTCAAAGGTGAACATTTTGCTCCTAAGATTGAAGTTGGGGCAAAGGTGAAAAAAGGCGATGTTTTGGTAGCCTTTGATCCGGAAAAGATTAAAGAAGCAGGCTATGATACGACGACCATGATATTAGTTACCAATACAAATGAGTACGAAGCTGTTGTTCCTGAAACCAGAAAATCTGCGTCTTCAGAAGAGGCGCTGATTCGGATCTATAATAAATAATAAAAGCAAACAAAACCCGTGAACCGATTCGGTTCACGGGTTTTGTATTATTAAAGGATCAAAGGTCAGTCTTTTTCATTTATTTTCAAGCCGGATCCGGCGTTTGTCCGGATTTTAACGCCCCATCTTTCGCTGTTTTTCCAGCCCAATAAGAAGCGAGCATGGGCCCGGCGATGTTCTGCCAGACACTGAACAGAGTGCCGGGCACGGCTGCAGCTGGAGAGAAAAAGAGCAGGGCAAGTGAAAGACCGAGTGCGGAGTTCTGAGTAGAGACCTCAAAGGTGATTGCTTGGTTTTTGATCTGGCTGACGCCGAACAGCTTGCCGACAAGAAATCCGAGTGCAGTGCCAAGCACATTAATGAGTATAACAACCGGTATCAGGACGAGCATTTCCGGTGCAAACAGGCGTGTGCTGTTTGCCGCTACAACGCCGCCAATGATCAGAAGAATGGCTGATGTTGAGACAAGCGGAAGAGCGGCAGTTGCTTTTGAGATTCTCTCTCCCAGGAATGCATTTACGGCAAGACCGAGAGCAACCGGCAGCACAACAACTTCAAGCACATTGATAAACAGCGAGAGAACAGGGATGCTCACCCAATGTCCGGCTAGTAAGAGCAGAAGAACAGGGAGCAGCACCGGAGCGATGAATGTTGTCATTGTACCAATTGAAACACCAAGTGCGACATCTCCTTTGGATAGATAGCACATGACGTTCGCAGCCGTTCCGCTTGGACAGCAGCCCACGAGGATAACTCCGGCCGCGACCGCATCGGGCAACTGAAAAAGGGCACATACAGCAAAGGAGCAGACGGGCATGATCAGGTAGTGGGCAATAACACCGAGGGTCACTTCTTTCGGCGCCTTGAACACACCTGCGAAATCGGATCGCTTAAGTGTCATGCCCATCCCGAACATGACAACGCCAAGCAAGTAAGGGACATAAGGAATGACCCATGAGGCAAGATTTGGGTGAAAATAGGCAATGGTGGCAGCGGCGAGAACAAACCATATAAATTGAGCACTTAAAAAGGCGCCGATTCTAGAGATTGTCTTCAATGAAAATACATCCCTTCTGTTTTCGTCTGTTTTTGGTCACTCAGAAACTTACGTACCAAGAATTGCTTTTTTCCGTCAAAATCGTCCCCAGACACTCCTTTCCCTTTGCTAAAAAAGTCCCCGTTTGCTGTGAACGGGGACTTTTTCCGAACCCCTTATTGCGATGAAAACCCAGTCATACGTAATTTAGTCAACGAATGCCTTGATTCTTAGGGAATCAAACAATTTTGGCTTGTATCTGATTGGGCGGATCCGGTAAAACTTTTAAAGAATAAATATGGTGCTAGGAATATAGCATTTGCGAAAGACAAAGTCAACGCAATTTAGCATATTCTGAACAAACTGTCTTTATCCTTGCTAGGCCATCAAAATTATAGGGCGTTTCACTACACCGATTATTGTGTTGTGACAGCATCAACCTTTGGTGCTGTCTTCTCAGCCTTTTGTTTTCCGGCCCAATAAGAAGCGAGCAGAGAACCAGACATGTTGTGCCAGATACTGAACAGTGTTGCAGGTATTGCGGCGGCAGGCGAGAAGAACGCCATGGCAAGAGCGACACCAAGTGCTGAATTCTGCATACCGACTTCAAATGTAATTGCCCGGCTCTTCGGGTGATTCATGCCGAGCAGGCGGCTGAAGAAGAAGCCTAATGCGTAGCCAAGCAGATTATGAAGCATGACAACAGGTATAATGATTAATGTACCGGCGGTCAGCAAATCGCCGTTTTTATTTGAAGCTGCAACCACACCGCCTGCGATCAGAATAATAGCAACCGTTGATACGAGCGGTAACGCTTCTGTTACCTTGTGTACTTTTTTGCCAAAGAAGGTATTGACAAGAACGCCGAGAACGATCGGCACGATGACGATTTCAACGACGCTTACGAAAAGCGAGGTGGTCGGGATTTTAACCCAATGTCCTGCAAGCAGCCAAAGAATAAAAGGCAGCATGACCGGCGCGATTAATGTGGACACTGCGCCAATTGAGACACCAAGCGCGACATCACCCTTTGCAAGGAAACACATAACGTTGGACGCCGTTCCACTTGGGCAGCAGCCGACAAGGATTACGCCGACAGCGACCGCGGGCGGCAGTTGAAATGCAAAGCAAAGTGCAAAGGCAATGAGCGGCATGATTAAGTAGTGTGCGCAGACACCGATGATGACATCCTTTGGACGATTAAATACAGCGGCAAAATCGGATCTTTTCAGAGTCATGCCCATCCCGAACATGATGATGCCGAGTAGGTAATTGACATATGGGAGCACCCATGTGATGACGCCTGGCTGAAAATAGCTGACAGATGCGGCAGCTAACACGAATAGTGAAAAATATTTACCTAAAAATTGTCCTGTAGCGACAATAGCCTTCATTATTAAAACATCCTCTCTGTTTTCGTGCATCCTTTATATTTTTTAGCTGATAATCCTCTGTTTTTTTTTAAGATTATCGCTTCTGTTTATTTGACCGGTTGTTTTTCTTTTTCTGTTGTACCGGCTTCAGACCAAGCTTCAGGCAGTCGCATCACGCCGCCGGTATGCGCGGAGGTGACGAGTGCAGCGTAACGTGCAAGATAACCGGAACGGACCTTAGGAACAAACGGCTTTAATGTTTGGCGACGCTCTGCCAGTTCTTCATCGGTCACATCAAGATGTACCGTGCGGTTGGTCAGATCGATCGTAATGGTGTCGCCGTCCTTGACAAGAGCAATTGGCCCGCCGGATGCAGCTTCCGGAGATACATGCCCGACGGAAATACCGCGCGTTGCACCGGAAAAACGTCCGTCGGTTAGTAAAGCGACATCTTTTCCAAGACCGCGTCCGACAATTGATGAGGTCGGTGCCAGCATCTCAGGCATGCCCGGACCGCCTTTTGGTCCTTCATAACGGATGACGACAACATGACCTTTGCGCACGGTGTGGTTGTCAATCGCTTCGACGGCCTCATCGTGGGAATTAAAGCAGATTGCTTTTCCTGTGAACGTTTTTACAGAAGGGTCAACACCGCCGACTTTGATCACGGCGCCTTTTGGCGCAACATTGCCAAAGAGAACGGACAGGCCGCCGTTTTTGCTGTAGGCATCTTCCAGCGGATGAATGACCTTAGGATTCTTGATTTTTGCCTCAGCCACATTTTCTCTGAGCGTTTGACCGGATACTGTGATGCGGTCGGGATGGATAACATGGCCCATATCAACTAGTGTCTTGATGATAGCCGAGATGCCTCCGGCTTCATGCACATCCTGCATTGAGAACGCTGAGCTCGGGGCAATTTTCGCCAAGTACGGAACCTTTTTTGCAACCTCGTTGATTCGATTGAGGTCATAATCGATACCTGATTCAGAGGCTACGGCAAGCATGTGGAGGACGGTATTTGTCGATCCGCCCATAGCCATATCAAGGGCAAAAGCATCGTCGATTGCTTCCGGGGTAATGATGTCACGCGGACGAATGTCTTTTTTTATGAGCTCCATGAGCTTGGACGCGGATTGACGAATTAAGTCGCGCCTTTCCTCAGAAACGGCGAGAGCGGTTCCGTTGCCGGGAAGCGCGACGCCGACCATTTCCATCAGGCAGTTCATCGAATTGGCGGTAAACATGCCGGCGCACGATCCGCAGGTCGGACAGGCAGAGGCTTCGATATCTAAGAATTGATCCTTTGTTATCTGTCCCTCTTTAAATGCGCCAACGCTTTCGAAGACCGAGGATAAAGTCAGTGCCTTGCCTTGAGCAGACAGTCCCGCCTTCATGGGCCCGCCGGAACAGAAAATTGATGGTACATTGGTGCGAACAGCCGCCAGCATCATGCCTGGTGTGATTTTGTCACAGTTAGGGATGTAGAACACACCGTCAAACCAGTGAGCGTTGATCATTGTTTCTGCCGCATCTGCAATTAGTTCGCGACTGGGGAGCGAGTAGCGCATGCCGATATGGCCCATGGCGATGCCGTCATCGACACCGATGGTATTAAATTCAAATGGAATTCCGCCTGCTTCTCGAATGGCTTCTTTTGCTACATCGGCAAGTTCGCGAAGATGGACATGCCCCGGAACGATATCCACATAGGAATTGCATACCGCAATAAAGGGTTTGTGCATATCCTCTTCATTCCTTACGACGCCTGTAGCCCTGAGCAGGCTTCTTGCAGGAGCACGATCCACGCCTTTCTTGATTTCATCGCTTCTCAATCTCTCTCATCCTTTCTGTTTTTGAAAATTGCCGAATAAAAAACTCCCATTCAAGATGAATGGGAGTTCTGTCCGACTCCCACCTACGCCAAGGAGGACCCGGACAATCGATTGAATTTTTTCAACGATTGCCAAGGCCCTAGGTAATAATCAAGACTCGTAGGTAGGATAGAAATGACATAGTGATCAACCTCTTAAATATTAAGAAATTTTGTACAACAAAATATAACACTAGCGAAATGATCCGTCAACATCATTTTTGTTGAAACTGCTTTTCATATGCAAGGGGAATTCGGACAATAATTGTTGAAAGGATGAACGGGATAGGTGCTGATGGAGGAACGAAACTGATCAAAATAGATGCAATTTTTTTGCAGCAGGGTCCATCTTAAACGAATTAATTTTTCACTTTCGTTGTTTCAGAGACTATTTACTTTTATACTGGAAAGACATAAGCAGCATTGAAGTTCATTGAGCATATAATCTGTTCGGGCAAAATGATGGGGTGGAGGGTGGCCGTTTCTTGAAACTGATTGTTAATCTAACTAAATTATTTGTCGGCCTTTTTTTATTCGCACTTGGGGCGGTGTGTACCATTAATGCCAATTTAGGTCTGCAGCCATGGGATGTACTCCATCAAGGACTTTCGAGAACCTTTCCCATAACGATCGGATTGGCCAATATTTTAGTAGCTTTTATTATTGTCATCTTGAACAGAATACTCGGAGAAAAAAATGGTTTCGGCACATTGGCGAACATGCTGTTCATCGGATTATTCATGGATATGCTGATGCTGGGCCACCTCGTTCCAACTGCCTCCCATTTTGTCGAGCAGCTGTTGATGGTCCTTATCGGTTTGGTCATCATCAGCTTCGGAACCTATTTGTACATAAGCGCAGGATTTGGTGCGGGGCCAAGAGATGGTCTTATGGTTGTTGTGGCTCGCAAAACACATCAATCCGTGCGTTTGATCCGCACGGTGAATGAAGGAGCGGCGCTGATTGTCGGCTGGCTGCTTGGCGGTTCTGTTGGTATCGGTACGGTGATCATGTTTTCACTGATCGGTATTTTTGTACAGGCGACCTTCAAGCTCTTCCGATTTGACGTGAAAACTGTTCATCATATCTATTTGGATCGCCACATGTTCACCAGAATTTTCAGCAAAAAAGAACCGATGAATGGAGGAACAAATCAACATGGTCTTTGATACACACAATCATACCCGTTTTTCATTTGACGCGGAAATGGATATTGAGGAAGCGCTCAAGAAAGCTTCCCGCTATGCTATGAATTTGGTAGTTACAGAACACTATGATTTAAATGAACGCCAGGATGATGGCACTCCGGTTGATTTTGAGATTAAGCAATATTTCGATACCTACTCCGCTTACAGAGGCGAGCATCTTCTACTGGGCATTGAGCTTGGTTTGGACAATCGTCCCGACTATGTCGCACGCAATCGTGCAATTATCGAAGCTCATCCGTTTGATATGGTTATCGGGTCCGTGCATAATCTGCAGGACTTTGACCTTTATACGGACCGCGCGAAGAATTTTCTAAGCAAACAGGACTTCTTTACGCAGTATCTGATCTATGCCGAGCACACGATCCATCGCAATCCATATATCGATACATTTGCTCATATTGATTACCCGTGCCGCTACCTGAATTATTCCGACAATGTGCTTCGTTATGAAGATTTTCCGCTTTTAATCGATAATTTTCTCAGCACGCTGATTGAAAACGATATTTGTCTTGAAATCAATCTTCGTCTGATTGACCAGAGTGGTTTTCGCGAGGGACTCGAAAGCATTGTACGACGTTATCGAGAATTGGGCGGCCAGTATGTAACCATCGGCGGCGACAACCATTCTCCGGACACCATCGGTATCAAGTATCCGCTTGGTGCGGCGATGGTCAAAGAATATAGTCTGACCCCCGTTTATTTTAAAAACAGAAAACGAATGGTCGATGAACCGCTGAGCTGATTATGAAGTTCTTCGGCGAACACTCTGTTTTTATTTTCTGCCCGATCAAGTTATAATGATCGCAGTACATCGTGATTGACTGGGACGAGGATCCTGTCTGCACGAGCTGCAAATAGGACGTGATGGTGTTGACTCGCTCATTTCAGAAATTGAATGAAGAAAAGGTGTTTAAGGATCCGGTACATCGCTATATTCATGTTCGTGATCGATTGATATGGGATCTGATCGGAACACCGGAATTTCAACGGTTAAGGCGAATTCGCCAGCTCGGTACGACGTTTTTGACGTTTCACGGAGCAGAACACAGCCGTTTCGGTCATTCACTGGGCGTTTATGAAATCGCCAGGCGTGTCATCGATATTTTTAAATACAGGAATCATTGGGATGATTCGGAGACAATGATCGCTCTTTGCGCAGCGCTTCTTCATGATGTAGGCCATGGGCCTTTTTCCCATTCCTTTGAGAAAGTGTTTGGAACGAACCATGAAGAATACACGCAAAAAATAATTCTAGGCGATACGGAAATACATCGTTTGCTAGAAGAGCAGGGTGAAGGCTTTGCCGGAAAAGTTGCCGATGTGATTGGCAAAACATACCCAAATCGGCTCGTTGTCAGTTTGATATCCAGTCAGATTGATGCTGACCGCATGGATTATCTGCTTCGCGATGCGTATTTCACCGGAGTCAGCTACGGCCATTTTGACATGGAACGTATTTGGCGAGTGATGCGCACTCAGGATGACCAAATTGTTTTTAAATTTTCAGGGATGCATGCGGTAGAAGATTATATCATGAGTCGTTACCAGATGTATTGGCAGGTCTATTTCCATCCGGTGACGCGCAGCGCTGAAGTCATTCTCACACAAATTCTTCACCGAGCAAAAGTGCTGTATCATGAGGGATTCCATTTTAAATATGCGCCTCATCCGTTGATAAAGATCTTTAAAGGGGAAATGACGCTCAAAGACTATCTGAAACTGGACGAGTCTGTGATCCTTTACTTTTTCCAGGCTTGGCAGGAGGAGAAGGATCCGATTCTCAGTGACTTGTGCTTCCGTTTCATGAATCGCCGATTATTTAAATATGTAGAATTTACACCATCATTGATCGAATCTAAGGATCAGCTTGCAGGAGCATTTCGGGATGCAGGTATTGATCCTGACTACTATTTGGAAGCCGACTCATCATCGAATTCACCCTATGATCTCTACCGACCGGGTGAAGAGGGAGAGCGGCAGCCGATTCAACTGCTCATGCCGGATGGAACGCTTCATGAACTTTCTCAAGAATCCGATGTTGTCGGATCAATCACAGGCATGCGGCGTACCGACGTCAAATTGTATTATCCGAAGGATCGGGTGTTTGATTTGCCGGAGCACTCTCCATATAGAGAACGGATACAAGAAATTTTAGGCATCTAAGAAGCTGTAAAGAAGGGGCATGTGTTAAAAAAAGAGATCATGTTACATGGGGGAAATTGAAACATGTTGGAAGACCACGCAAAAATTGCTGCATTAATTGATCAAACAGGTGGAATCTCCGGACGTAAGAAACTTCAAAAAGCGGTCTATATCTTTCAGAGACTTGGTTATCCTTTTCAGCAAATTTTTCATTTTCACTTCAGCGGACCTTATTCAGAAGAATTGTCGGTTCAGCTTGAGGAATTATGTGATTTCGGTTTTTTAATTGAAGATCGAGAAGATCGTAACGAAGAGGAAGAGACGTGCTTTTATCGGCTCTCAGAAGCCGGTGAAGGGTTTTTGACTCATTATAAAAATGTTCTGCCGACTGTGCGCAGGCTCACAGAGCAAGTCATGAACCAAAATACTTGGTTCCTTGAAGCGGTTGCCATTCTGCTTTACTTCGATTATCTGCCTCGAATTGAGGCTATCGAAAAAGCAAAGGCATTGAATAATGAATCAGTGGGGGAAAATTTGGAGCATGTGCTTGCCTTCATTGATGAACTTCACATGCTCCAATCTATTGAAATGCCCGTTTCACAATAAAACGGCGACAACTTTTGCTTGGCATGAAAATACAGAGAAAAAAGAAACTCGATTAAATACAGGCGGATGGCAAAAAGCCATCCGCCTGTTTAGGTTAATTCAGTTCGTCGAGTTGATTCAGTAGCTGCTTGAGTGCTTTAAGATCCTCTACACTCAGTGTAATACCTTTGCCCATTTTCTCTCCGTCCGGAGCCCAATCGCGCAAGTCGTATTTTGGTGCGCGTCCGTTCCAAATGATCATGTTCAGCTGTTTCGACCAACCGCTTGATGATTCGGTCAATTGTCCGATCTTCTTAACGATTTCAAACTGGATGCTGCTCATTTCCATATCCCCCAACGCGTAATGCTTCAATCAGGCAGACAAAGTGCTGCTGTTATAAAAGAATAAAATGCTCATGAAACCAAGACCCGCCGCTTAAAAGTTCATTGCTGTCGGCGATAATATGCGGCTCGCCCTCTTCGTCTTGCGTGATCAAATGGCCTTCGGTGTCTTGCTCAGCCATGTAAAAATTATTTACCTTAAAAAGCAGCCGTGTTTCAAAAAAATCAATGGGTACTTCAACCGTTTCTCCATACACACTTTTGATGCATCTCACCAAGATCATGCTTTACGAATCCTCCAGAAAACAAACATAGCTATGCCCGATAAGCTGGCAAACATACTGCGGCAAAACGCCTGAGTATGAGAAGGCTTCTCCGCATTCCGGGACACTCCTTCATTTAGAATAAGGGTTGTATCCGTATTTGGCAATGACTGAGATATCTGATCGTAAATGAGTTCGTGTGAGTTATCGGCATGAACGTGAAGGATTCAAGTATGCGTCTTTCATGCGCTTAGCCCAGCTCATGGGTGCCGACGGATCGTTCGCATATTCAGAACGAACGCGTGCTGCATAACTCAGCTGTTCATTGTTCCAGCGGGCTTCCGCATCGTGAAGTGCTTTTGCATAAACGGGCAATAAGCTGTGTTCATTGATGAACGTTCGCAATGCGTCAAACACGGCGTCCATTCTGCTGGCAAATTGATCGGAAACGTGGATGTGTGCTGCTTCATCCGATAACGCTTCCGCATCTTTTTGATCGGCTATAGTAAATGCGTCATAGTCAAGATGCGCACACCAAAGCAAATAAAGATGCATTAAATAAAGATCGTTTGGATTAATGCCTGTTCGATAAAGAGGGTTGAGATCAGCAATCCGTAACTCGACACGGCTGGCGTTTGGGCGGTTCGTAAGATCTTCAAAGCCATCTCCTTTAATCCGGACGAGTTGATAGAGTTCGCGAGGACTTTCAATCAGCCCTTGCTCAACAGCAGACCGGAGTGATTGAATGTATGCCTCCGGACTTGAATAATCAGGGTACACAGGATCAATATTTTTGTAGCCGTGTGCGCTTAGTCTCACCGATCGGTAACAGACAGACCCAATCTTTTCCGGGCTCGCCGCAAGCAGATGGACGAGAAAATAGCGATGACGGAGCGCAGCGGCGACAAGATTAAGATAGAAACGGCTGCGAGCGTCCGGACCTGCAAATAGATGTTCCGGAAAAGAAAAATTAAAATGAATACCGCAATAGAGTTGTTTCTTGCGTCCGTATTTCTTTGAAAGATAGATCCGATAGTCTGTTTTATCCTTGCCTTCCGATCCGAAATCAGCGATCGGAATCTGCTCTTCGGGTGGAAGCTGGGAAGGGGGAGCGCTCAGCGGCCAAAGCAGCTCATCACCAATACCTGCATAGACCGTTTTGGTCAATCGTTCTTCAAGGGCGAGCATTTCCTCAATGGACGATGCAACCGGCGTGACTAATTCAATTTGACTCTCTGAAAAATCAGTTGTGATCTCAGAATTGGTCAGCTTGCTGCCGAACACATGCGGATGCGGGGTCAGCGCAAGTGAGCCGCTTTTATCAATTCTCAAGTTCTCGCGCTCCAAGCCGAATTGTCCGCAGGCAGATAATTGAGCAATAGCGAATGGCCTTTTCATGCGCATAGTATTCCCTCTCATTCTTTAGTAAGCCTTTATGGTGTTATACTACTTTCGAGTCTATAGGATGCGGCATCATGATTCAATAATTTCGATTGGTGCGCCGCTACCTTTCTCAACACCCAGTTTATAATATATCTTAAATAATGCTTCAGCAGTGAAAAAGGTGTCCGGTCATGGTGCATTTCGCTCAGTGAGCGCTGAGGACACCAATATGATAAAATAACCTCAGTGAGATTAATCACGTTTAGAAAGGGTGAACCATTTGGATATTTTTCATCAAGATGGTAAAAAATCAGGCTTTAATATAATTAAAGGCGATTCAACGAAGGGACACGGCGGTTTTGGTGCCGGATTAATTAACTTGGATAATATGTCTCCCGTTATCGTTGATGTCGAAGCAGGTACGGCCCAAGTTGATATTGGAGCGCTTCATGCCCGCAGTGATATTGAGCGGAGAATCCGTTTTTCAGCAAATAAAGAAGATCTTCAAGGCGGCGGGAAAAAGTACTGGCTCGTCTGGGTGAACACGGAAGTGACAAAAGACGGACCACGCTACTCAGGCGCCGCAGCTGCCGAAATGATCATTCACCGCGAAATTAAGCGCGGATATAAAGTACTCGCCGATCATGTGAATAAAATGGATAAAGCGCTCAAAGGCAAAGTTGTCCTTGATGAGATGGATGCTCAATCGAAAAAAGTACTCCGTGACTTTTTAATCAGTGTCGCGCCGAAGCAATGGGAACAGGCAAATCCTGAACTGAAAGCTCAGCTTAATGCCGAATAACGGCTGTCAAGATTAAAAATGCTGAATCAGCAGAATCCCAACGATCATCAACACGAGACCGGCGGCACGAGGTCCGTTCAACCGGTGCACAGCGACGCCGAACCAGCCGAAGTGGTCGACGATCATGGCGAGAATCATTTGTCCGCAAAGTACCGACACCACAGTTAATGCGGAGCCGAGTACCGGAAGCAGCAGAATATTGGATGTGACAAAGACGACGCCGAGCATGCCGCCCGTCCATATCCATTTCGGTGCACGCGGGATCATTTTTAGATCTACTTTTATCCTGTGATCGACGAGCAGCGTGAGCAATGCCAGAATACATGTCCCAATCGTGAATGAAATAAGCGAGGCAATAAATGGCGATTGAACGGCATAGCGGACCTGTGTATTTACTGATGTCTGAACAGGGGATGCCATTCCCGCAACTACTCCCCATAGGAGAAATAAGATACCAAGCAAATAGTTTCTTTGCTTCATGCTGTCTCCATTATCTTGCAGGCGACTCATCGTACTTGAATTGTTTTGTTGTTTCATGATGCTGTCTCCTTAGAATTTCTTGATTAAAAACACGCCGACGAACATACAGGCAATACCAATCAGGCGGGGAATATTCAATTCGTGCACAGGCACGTTGAACCAGCCGAATTGATCAATGGCGATCGCCATAATCATTTGCCCCACCAATGTAGCGACTACAGTCAAGGCTGCGCCAAGCCGTGGAAGCAGCAGGATATTTGTTGTCAAATAGAAGACGCCCAGTATGCCGCCCCCAATCCAGATCCACCACGGGTGAGTGAGGAAAGACTTCGCAGCGAAGGTCAGACGATGATCGATAGCAAGTGATAGGATCACTAAAGTCAGTGTCCCGGTGAAAAAAGAAATAAACGAAGCGAGAAATGGCGAACCGGCTTCTTTGCCAAGCCGAGAATTAATTGACGTCTGGACGGGTATAATGCCACCGGCAATTAAACCGCCAATTAAAAATAAAATGATCATTGTTGTGACCTCTCATCTTTTGCTTAATGGTCTAAGTATAAGAGAAGATCTTCGCAATTGAGAAATAAAATGAATTATGATTGGAAAAAAATTTTCAAATTCAAACAGAAACAGACCTTCTCGCGATTGAACGAAAAGGTCTGTTGGTTTATCGGAACCGTTTACTTGCCAGTGAACTGAAATAATTTCAAAGCTCGCATGACCGTGTTTATTTCCACCAATGAAACAAGCGGTCTAGAAAGCTGCGCTGCTTCTTCTGTTTTTGTTCAGGTTTTGATTTCGCCTGACCGCAATAGGCAGTGGGCTCGGTTCCTTTTATAAAATAGGTTGGCCGCCCGGTACAGCCCTTGCCGGCACGCAGCCCGCTTTTCGGATCAATGCTGACACTTACAACGCCTTTGGGCGGTCTGAACGAGTTCTTCGGCTTTCCCTCAAGCGCCGTCTCCATAAAGTGGCTCCAAATCGTTTTCGCATAGCCTGTGTCCGGGTATGTACTGATTGTTTCGCCTTGATCATAGCCGACCCACACGGTGGAGACCAGATCCGGTGTAAATCCTGCCATCCAGCTGTCCGTAGATGTCGAACCGGTTTTCGCGGCCATTTTATGGGTCAGCCATCCGGATACTTGGCTCCCGGTTACATGTGTGTACCCATTTAAACGACGATCAAAAATGCCGGTCATCATCTGGGACAGAACGAATGTGGTTTGCCGATTGAGTACCTGCTTTTTTGATGGCTCAGATTCATACAGGGTTCGTCCATTGGAATCGGTCACCTTTGTAATGAACGAAGGCTTCACACGTGCGCCTTGATTTGCGAGCGTTGCATAACCGCGGGCGAGTTCCAGGACACTGACCGGTTTTGAACCGAGCGCAAGTGACGGGATCGGTGCGAGTGCACTTGTAATGCCTGCCTGGCGAGCAGCCGCAACCATTTTTTGCATGCCAATGGCTAAATGGGTCTTAACGGCGAAGACATTGTCGGAAAGGGCAAGTGCTTGTTCCATCGTAATCGGCTTGTTGGCGTAATAACCGCCGAAATTATTCGGTGCGTAGCTCGCATGTCCGTTGTCAAAGGTGAACGCTGTCGGCGCGCTTTTTAAACGAGTTGCAGGCGTAAAGCCGTTGCGTAAAGCCGCGTAATACAGAAAAGGCTTGAATGCCGATCCGGGTGCGCGTTTTGCATTCGTTGCCCGGTTATAAGGACTGTTTTGATAGTTGCGCCCACCGACCATTGCCACAACTCCTCCGGTTTTAGGGTCCAATGCGACGAGAGCCGTTTGAAGTTTTGATCTGTCCGGAATGGTGTGATTGACCCAGAACTCGGCTGTTGCTTGTGTTTCGTTATCCAATGTTGTGTAGACCTTGAGGCCTCCGGATGCCAGCTCTTTTCGACTGATGTGAAGCTGCTCGGTCAGCTCATGCCGTACTGCATCCTGAAAATAGGGTGCTTTCTCCACGGTCTTCGCTTTTTTCTTCTGCGCAAGCTGCAGTGGCGATCGGAAGGCAATTTCCGCTCTCTTTTTTGTCAAGTATCCGGCCTTTACCATTGCATTTAAGACGACCTTTTGCCGACTTTTCGCCTGATTATAATTCTGAAACGGTGAATAAAGACTGGGACCATTCGGAATACCCGCAAGCATACTCGATTCGGCAAGGGACAGATCCTTTGCGCTTTTATTAAAATAGATCTGCGAGGCGGCTTCAATTCCGTAAGCACCGTGCCCATAATAGATCGTGTTTAAGTAGCCCTCCAAAATGTCTTTTTTCGATTCATTCATTTCCAGACGAACCGTGTAGAACATTTCGGAGAATTTACGCAGCCATGTTTTATCATTGGTTAAAAAAACATTTTTCGCATACTGCATCGTGATTGTACTTGCCCCTTGTGCTTTGCTGAAACTGCGCATGTCAATGAAAATGGATTGAGCGATTCGCCGGATATCGAATCCATGATGGCGGAAAAAACGCCGGTCTTCAATAGCGAGTGTCGCTAGTTTAATCGATGGGGCCATCTTGTCATTGTCGATCCATTCCTTATTGGTCGTATCCCATTTTCCAATATATTGGCCGCTATGGTCATAGAAAACAGCGGGACGGGCAACGGGAATGTCCATGGGCCCGGCAATCTTGGCTGATATGAGCAGCCCGACGAAACCAATCAGCAGGAGCAAGGGACAAAGTGCTGCGATTAAGAACGTCCATCGCGTAATCACATGCTTTCTTTTTCGGATCCTCATGTCAAAGTGCATCGATCAGTACCTCCTCAATCCGAAAAAGCAGGCAGCCTTGAGGTGCCGTGCGTGCTTTCAATTTTTAGTACTCATTATGGAAAAAGCGGCTGTATTCTAAACATTGAGTGGCATAAAGTGCAAATTAGAGTATAAATACAAGAAAAAAATAGAATCCTGGGAAAAATAGCGGGTTAACCTTGCTCACAGATAGTCAATCTTTTATAGTAGTATAAGTATGGAGACGAGCACGGATGAAGGAAGGCGGCCGCATGAAGACGCGCAATGCTGAAATCGTTTTTACAAGCCGGATGAGTGATCCGGGCGAATCGAACCGTCAGCAGAAAACGACCACAGTGGTTCGGGGAAAGGTTGGGGAAAGCGGATCCAGCCTTTATCTTGTCTTCAGTGCCAAGATCGCGGACGTTGGCCAGGCCGACTATACCATTCGAGTCAGCGGCAGCGAAGCGTTGATCTTGCGCAAAGGTGCTTTGCCGATGAGGCAGCCGCTCATGGTCGGGCGAACCATAGCAGGTACATACGACACGGAATATGGCCGCATGGAAACAAAGGCTGCCGCCGAAACCATTGATTCCATCACTGACTCTTCGGGTGATTCGGGATCAGTACGGATTGTCTATGCATTGAGCATTCAAGGACAATCGGTTGGGAGAATGACGCTCGACTATCATTATAGGGCCAGCTTATAAACGCGAGGGCAATTTCTTTTTTTGCCCTGTGCAACTATAGAAAACAATGCAAGTGATGCATCAGACGCAATTTTGGAGGTTATAGAGAATGACGATCGTGGAACAAGTCAAGAATCAGTTAAAGGAAGAAATTATAGAAGCAGTGGTCAAGGCGGGGCTTGCTGCACAAGAGCAGGTACCGGATGTTGTGCTTGAGGCACCGAAAGACAAAGCTCATGGGGACTTCGCAACGAATATGGCGATGCAGCTAGCGCGGATTGCGAAAAAGGCGCCGAGAAAGATTGCCGAAGAATTAATTGCAAGTTTTGATAAGAAAAAGGGACATATCCGCAAAATTGAAATTGCAGGACCGGGTTTCATCAACTTCTTCCTTGATAATCAATACCTGACGGATTTAATTCCAACAATTATTGAAGAAGGCGATGCGTACGGTGCATCGAATACCGGTGCAGGAAAGAAGATTCTTGTCGAATTTGTTTCTGCCAATCCGACCGGAAGTCTTCATCTGGGACATGGGCGAGGTGCGGCAGTCGGCGATGCGTTATGCAAGCTGCTGAACAAGGCCGGATATCAAGCGGTACCGGAATATTACATCAACGACGGCGGCAACCAAATCACAAATTTGGCGGTCTCACTTGAAGCGCGGTATCTCCAGCAATTGGGGCAGAGTGCAGAAATCCCGGAAAACGGTTATCACGGTAAAGACATTATTGACTTGGCGAAACGGCTCGTCGAAGAATACGGCGATTCATTATCAGCAAAACCGGAGGAAGAGCGCATGCGTTTCTTCCGCAACTTCGGCGTCGAACATCTTATGGGCGGAATCAAAAAGGATCTTGCAGATTTCCGTGTCCATTTTGATAAATGGTTTTCTGAACGTTCTTTGTATGAGGATAATAAAGTTGAAGCTGTGCTCGATTATTTGAAAAATAAGGGCGAAACTTATGAAAAGGACGGCGCTTTGTGGCTGAAAACCACTGAATACGGTGATGACAAGGATCGCGTACTCGTCAAATCGGACGGCAGCTATACTTACTTTACACCGGACATTGCCTACCATAAAGATAAGCTTGATCGCGGCTTTGAACAGCTGATTGATGTACTCGGTGCAGATCACCATGGTTATGTGCCGCGTCTGAAGGCAGCCATTCAATCGCTTGGCTACAACCCGGATCAATTAACCGTCCAGATCATTCAGCTTGTGAATTTATTTAAGGACGGAGAAAAGGTCAAAATGAGCAAGCGTACAGGCAAAGCAGTGACGATGCGCGAACTGATGGAGGATGTCGGTGTCGATGCAGCACGCTACTTCTTTGCTATGCGCAGCTCGGACAGCCATCTTGATTTCGATCTTGATTTGGCTATTTCTCATTCAAATGAAAATCCGGTTTACTATGTGCAGTACGCCTATGCACGCATCACGAGTATGCTGAAACGCGCGGAAGACTTTGAGCATGACAATGTCGCAGAACTTGACTTGAATCTGCTCTCAGGTGAAAAAGAAATTGATCTGTTGAAGAAACTTGGCGATTTCCCTGCGGTTGTTGCGGACAGTGCGCAAAAATTGTCAATCCAGCATATTCCTGCCTACTTATTTGAACTTGCTTCATATCTGCACAGCTTCTACAATGCAGAGAAGGTGCTCGATGAAAGTAATGTGCCGCTCAGCAAGGCTAGAGTTGCTTTAATGAAAGCCGTTCGCACGACATTGAAGAACGGAATGGAATTGATCGGTGTACATGCTCCGGAAAAAATGTAATGACGAAATAGAGAAAACAGCCTCCCGTTTTAATCGGGGGCTGTTTTTTCTCACATAAATTAAGAAAGTATAGAGCGACCGAGCAAGGTCGTGCCTTATAGCGGGTGGGAAGCCCGTCGGAAAAGAGCTAGCCACTCATCCGTAGCGAGTCTTGGAGAACGAAAGGCAACTTTGGTTTTTAAG
>Ga0334901_1001620_pt1 | contig 22617 bp, 23 predicted proteins | sample GraSluR3_MG_3_FD_207216 | JGI IMG/M metagenome (GOLD analysis project Ga0334901, IMG submission 207216) | Sludge microbial communities from methane-producing bioreactor in Wageningen University, Netherlands - Granular Sludge_15_08-R3 | ecosystem: Engineered > Bioreactor > Anaerobic >... | reverse complement strand
TCCGAGTTGGCTGAAGGAGCACGATTGGAAATCGTGTAAACGTGTGAGCGTTTCTAGGGTTCGAATCCCTACATCTCCGCCACTTTATTACCAAAGGCAATGGGCAATGATAATCTTTGGGTCAAACCCTACAAGCTTTTCAACCACACGCTTCAAGCTTAGCGTTTGTGTATCCATTTTACCGAACATTTTCACTTTAGAAAGGAGGCTCAGATGAGCACCAAAAAAATCGTTTTAATCATTGTTATCGTACTTCTTGCCCTGTTTGGCATATCGTATTGGATGGGACGGCAAATGAGCAAATTTGCCTTTAGCGCCGGCCCTGCTACGATCGTCATGGATGATAGCTGGCTCAGCATCAATCCCGGCGGATACATTCCCGAATACAACGAGATGATGCCGCTAAACCTGATGAGTAACAAAGATCAGGCCAGCATGCAAAACATGGTTCACAAGATCCGCCAGGCCAAAACCGACCGCCGCATCAACGGCATTATCATCCAACCCTTTGGAGCTCAGCTCTCGCTTGCCACGCTAAACGAACTGGGGCTGGCAATCCAGGATTTTAAGACCACCGGAAAACCGGTGGTGGCATTTGGCGATATGATGACTCAGGCAGATTACCTTCTGGCAAGCTTTGCCGATGAAATCTATATGGAACCCTCAGCTTCCGCGGGACTTATGCTCACCGGAACCTCTTCAAACATCCTATTTTACAAAGAGCTGTTTGAGAAGATCGGGGTCAAGATGCACATCATTCAAGCCGGGGAATTCAAAGGAGCAGGCGAACCGTATAGCCAGACCTCTCTTTCAGACGGCACCCGGAGAAACATCGAAGCGGTCTTGCTGGATCGTTTTAACCTCATCCTAAATGGAATTGCCGAGCGCCGGAATATCACCTATGATGACGTGAAAGCGGTCTACAACAATCGGGAAGACTTTTTCCTCCCGGCACATAAGGCACAGGATCTGCGCCTTATCGATCACGCCTTATCCAAAAAACAGATGTATGCCCAGCTCAGCATCGATGCCGAAAAGATCGTAGGCATCAATTCATACTCTCCCAGGAACTTACCACTGAGAGGAGATAAGATTGCAGTGCTCTATCTGGGTGGCAATATCACCCCCATCAGCGGTAGTTTCAACCAGGCGGTGATCTCTCACAACAAGGTGCGCCGCGCAGTCAAGAACATCGCGGAAGATCCCTCGATCAAGGCAGTGGTGATCCGCGTGAACAGCCCCGGTGGCAGCGCTTTGGAAAGTGAGCTGATCTATCAGGAATTGCTCGAGCTGAAAAGCCAGAAACCGATCTTGATCTCCATGGGCTCAGTTGCAGCATCCGGCGGATACTATATCTCCTGTGCAGCAGATCACATCATCGCAGATCCCGGCACGGTCACCGGCTCGATCGGAGTCATCATGATGCTGCCGGAAGCCACAGGCCTCAGTGACAAGATTGGTCTTAGATCCCAGACCATCGGCTATGGCAAGTTTGCCGGTTCCCTGAATCCCCTGGAACCATATTCACCACAGCTATTGGCATCGCTGAGACGCAATTCGATCGGCACCTACGATGAATTTAAATCCCGCGTGATGACCGCCCGTGGGATCAGCCCTGATAAGATCAATAGCATCGCCGAAGGCAGAGTTTTCAGCGCCAAAGATGCCATGGCCCTGGGCTTGATCGACGAGATGGGCTCTCTGGAATATGCAATCGCTAAAGCAGCCGAATTGGCTGATATCAGCCAATACCAGGTGCAAAATCTTCCCCGTAAGATCAGCTTCTTTGAGGCAATCAAAGATGCCGATTTCTTCCAGATGCAGCTTGCTTCACTCTTTGAAACAAAGTGGTGGGATTTTCACAGCAAAATCCTCGCCGAACTGGAAAGCATCCAAGCCGGCCAGTGGCTGTATCTGATGCCCTATATGGTGGATTGATATGCGCAAAAGCAATGTAAACACAGAAATCATCGTCAACGTACACCCCCTCGAAAAACGGGTTGCCGTCCTGGAAGACAATCGCCTGGTCGAGCTCTTTGTAGAACGAAAGGACCACCAAAACCCGGTGGGGAATATCTACAAGGGGATCGTCAAAGACGTGTTGCCGGGCATGGGCGCAGCGTTCATCGAGATCGGCCTGGAACGTACTGCTTTTCTGCACTATAGCGATATAGTGCTGGATTTTTTGGATAGCTATGAGGACGATAAGCCCCGCAGGCGGCTGAATCCCTCCGATAGCTCTCAGATCAACAAGCTGCTCAAGCCGGGGCAGGAGATTGTGGTGCAAGTGCACAAAGGGCCGATCGGCTCCAAAGGCGCACGCCTCACTGGTCAAATCTCGATTCCGGGGAAGTATCTGGTGCTCTTTCCCAATAAAAACAAGATCGCCATCTCCCGCAAGATCTATTCCCAAGGGGAACGCTCCCGCATTCGCAATATCCTAAGCGAGGTCAAGGATCCAAATTATGGGATCATCGTGCGAACCGAAGCTGATAGCGCTGATGAAGACGATATCCGCAACGAGTACAAAGCATTGACCAAAACCTGGCGTTTGATCGACAAACAGCTGCAATATGCCAAAGCGCCGGTCTGTGTGTTTGAGGAAAATGCTCTGGAAAACTATCTGATCCGGGATCTCTTTGGCGAGCATGTGGATCGCCTCGTGATCGACGACAAAGCATTTCACAAGAGCATCATCGGCCAATTGGAAGACATCTCGGCAGATCTCATCCCCTCGGTGGAGCTTTACAAAGAGGATTCTCCGATCTTTGATGCGTGGTCCATCGAAAAGAAGATTGAGACCATTTTTCACAGCCGCATCTACCTCCCCTCAGGTGGAAATATCAAGATAGAGCAAACCGAAGCTCTAGTGGCAATCGATATCAATACGGGAAGCTTCACCGGAAAGAGTCACTATGAAGAAACGGTGCGCAAGACCAATATCGAAGCAGCAGCAGAATCCGCACGCCAGATCCGGCTGAGGGATCTCTCCGGAGTGATCGTGATAGATTTCATCGATATGGCAGATGAGAAAGGCAAAAACGAGGTGCTGGAAGTATTGCGCAAAGGCCTCAAGCGCGATCGTGCACGCAATAAGGTCTATCCCTTCACAGATCTCGGCATGGTGGAAGTTACGCGCAAACGCATGCGTGCCACGATCATGGCAAATTTCTCTGAGCCTTGCCCCTTCTGCAATGGCAGTGGCCGGATCGTGAGCAAAGACGCAGTGACCATGCGCATCTATCGCTGGCTGGTTCGGAGCGAGTATTTTATCAGAAACAAAAAGCTGCGCATCTCGGTGAATCCGGATCTGCTCAGCCATATTAAAATCCACAACGAAGAGTTTATCAGCTATCGGGATCAGATCGAGTTTGCCGACGACCCCGCAATCAGGGTTGACCAATTCAAAGTTTACAGCCTGCCCGGGATGGAGGATGTGACCTCAAAATATTCCTGAGGATTGCAGGTGAAGATTCTATGCCCGGCTTTGATGCTGGGCTTTTTTATGCTCTGATGCTGGGCCTAGGAGTGGGTGTGAATCGCCAGCACCAGCCCGCTTTGGAGCGAGATGTGTGCTTCGCTGGAGCTAAAGACATTGCTGATGCCGCGGCTTTGATGCTGATGGATCACCAAGCCTGCAAGGGGATATTGCAGGTTTTCGGACGCGGCAAAGCGAGCTTCCTGACTATAGGAGATCAGGGAGAGCAGATCTCCCTTTTTGCCCGGGATCAAAGTTTCCTGACCAAGGAAAAAGATGGTCTGCTGGCCGGAATCGATGCGGCAATCTATAGCTTTTTGGTGCAGATCAATGAGGTTTTGGATGATCGCGGCACTGTGATCAAAGCGACCTTGCATATCGTTGCAGATTACGACCCTGGAGTATCCTTGCTTGATGCACCAGTTTAGCGCCAGCTCGGTATCGGTCTCATTTTTGGCAGTTTCGAAGCTTATCCGCGGGATATCAGGATAGAGCTTGAGGATATCGGGGTCGATGGAATCAAAATCGCCGATAATCAAAAGGGGGGTGAGGCCCAGAACGTGTAGTTTCTCGAGGCCTTTATCCACCGCGATGAGATCGCCGGTGATCCGATGGTATCCGCTGCTTATCTCCTTCGGGGCGTGGTTTGTAATCAGCCAGGCACAGGCATCAGCGTGTGGCATGTTGCTCAATCCGGTTCAGGAAGTTTGCCGGATTCAATTTTCGAGAATTATAGATCACCTCATAATGCAGATGCGGTCCGGTCGAAAGGCCAGTGTTCCCCATCTCTCCGATGATCTGACCCTTGGTCACGGCATCACCCTTCTTCACGTTTTGGACTTGCAGGTGAGCATAAAGGGTCTTGTAGCCATTGCCATGATCCAGCACAATGTGTCTGCCATAACCCCGAGTATAGATGCTCTTTTCCACCACTCCGGCAGCAGTTGCATAGATCGGGGTGCCTCGCTTGTTCGAGATATCTATACCGTTGTGAAACTCAAGGTTTTTTGTGATCGGATGTATGCGTGAGCCCCAGGAATCTGAGATCCTGCCAAAGGTGGGATAGATGCTGGGGATGTCCCCGATAAAGTCCTCGGTGGGAAGATTAGGGATCATGGGGGAGGCAAATTGTGGCTCCATATAAGCCAGGATTTCCAGGAGTTTTTGCTCCACGGTCTCCATCTCCAGCTTCAGCTGGGGATCCCGGGAGTAGCCCTGAAATTCGGCTGCACCACCGCTGTAATAGGGATAGTCGCGTTGGTTACGCCGGGTTAAACCGAGGGAATCCAGCATAGTGTAAATGGAGTCAACAGTGGTGGAATACTGCTCCACTTTGGCTCTGAGGAGGATGTTCTCCTCTTCCAGGTTCTTGATCCGTTGCTGCTCGAATCTACCACCGAAGATGCTGCCTAAAAAAGCTGTAACTATCAATAGGGCGAGGAGCACGACAATGCGGCCCAGGATTCCCCTGCGCTTGTTGGCGGGATATTCACCTAAGCCCAAATCCTCTAGACTTTGCGGTTTATAATTATCTTTCTTCTTATTTATTTCCATAACTTTACTTTATATGAGCAATTATCATACCAATATACCTGGTAACTTTATCAGCACCAGCAGATTTACTGAAAACCAGAGCAAGATCTCCAGATCCTGCAGGTGAAAGAGATGACGGTGCAGACTGCTGGGTTTCCCCGCACTTCGGAAGCCGCGCAATTCAAGCGCAATCGATTGTCTGCCGCTTTGTAGAATGAGATCAGCAATTGTGGCCAAAGCTAAGATCTTGTAAACCGTCAGTTTCTGGCGAAAGCCGATCTTCCTCAAGCTGAGTCCGCGTTCTCTGAGCTCCCTTGTCTGTTCTTTGAAGCGGGCGTTTAAGCGCGGTATTAGCTGGGCCATGTAGGAGATCATAAAGGTCAGCTCCTCTGGGAGACGGATACGTGAAAAGGCAGAGCGGTAGAGGCTGAAATCCAGCTTGCTCAGACTCGCGGCACAGAGGTAGATTACAATGATCCGCAGGGAGATCTGGGCGCTATAGACGAGGGCGGCGCCATGGATCTTCAGGATTGGCAAAGCAAGGGCGATCCCCCCTCCCCGGCGAAAGAGGACTTGAATGATCAGTACCGACAACAGCAGCCAAAGGATCTTGCGCAAGCCCAAGAGTCTCTGCCCCAGTGCCCGGAAGCCTTCCCGAAAGTCCAGGATCAGCGCCAGGATAAAGACCCAAAGTAATTGTCCGGGATGGGTGAGCGCTACTGCGAGACTGCTGTATGCCACGCAAAGCAGGATGTAGCTGAGGGGATGCAGAAGGCGTTTCACAGGATTCCCCCCGGCTTCAGAGTCAACACATTTTCAAAGCTTAGCTCGGTCCGTTGATGGCTCACCAGCAGCATGGCCTGTCTTTGGCTGAGACATTCACTCAAGATCCCTTGACGGCGCTTATCCAGCGCGGGATAGGGTTCGTCCAGAATCAGATAGCTGTGGGGGTGAGATAAAGCAATGGCGAGCATGTATGCCTGCTTTGTCCCCTGGGAGAGTTCATAAAGAGGAAGCTCCCAAAATTGCGGCAAGAAATCTTGCACCAAGGGATGCGCTTTGAGCCCCCTGGGATCCAGCCCTGCCATTTCCCAGAGTTCAAGATCCTGATCGAAATTGATGCCAAGGATCCTGCTCTCGGCTTTTTGTGGAAGATAGAAATAGTTATCTTGCGCCCGGGCAGTGATGCTTCCGCTTGTCGGTTCCAGACGTCCGGTGATCAGATTGAGCAAAGTGCTCTTCCCACAGCCATTTTCGCCTTGCAGGAGCACTCTGGCTTCAGCGGGGAGAGCCAAAGAAAGCCCGCGGAAGAGAAAGTCCTTTCCAGGGTAGGCAAATCTTAGCTTGTTAAGTTCAAACATGGCGTTTGCCCAGCGTGATCTTCTGATCTGCGATCGAGACTAGATCTTCATTGTGAGTAGCCAAAATGATGATGACACCCTTTTCTTTTTGTTCTTGCAGCCAATCCTGCAGAAGCTTGAATGAGCCCGACGAGAGGCCGGTCTCGGGTTCGTCGAGGAGCATGATGGGGCTTTGCATACTGTCGCAGATGGCGAAGCTTAAGAGCCGCTGTTCTCCTCCGCTGAGTTTTTGCGGAGTGCTCCCGCTCAGCTCAGAAAGTCCAAATCTGGCGAGGGAAGATTGAATCCTTTGTCTGATCAGAGAGGGCTCCAGCCCTTGATTCTCCAAGGCAAAAGCCAGCTCCAGCTCGCAAGAGGGAAAGAGCAGCTGCATGCCCGCATCACATAGACTCACGCTAATATAGCGGAAGATCTCGCAAAGGGGCACTTGCCTGAGATCCTGCCCAGCAAATGAGATCTCTCCCGAGAGCAAAGCCGGAATGCTCTGGGGGATGATCCCACACAGGCTATGGATCAGAGAGCTTTTGCCACTGGCGTTCGCACCATGGATGGCGGTCACTGTGCCACTGGCAGCAGAGAAGCTGAGATCTTCCCAGAGGGCTGGGCTTGCCTTAGCAAAACGCAGACAGAGATCCCGGATCTCGAGATCAGGGGGTGATTCTAAAATCTCTGACGCCTTCAAAGATCATCGGTTCGCCGAGCGCATCGGCAAAGATCATGGATTCAACTTCAGCTGGGTAGCTCAACCTGATGGTGCTTTGCGGGCCCAGATCCCACTCAAGCGCTTTGGAGACCGGCACCAGGATCGATATGTATCTGAGATCGATGATGGCGTGCTCGTCACATTGCAGATATACGATATCTTTCATCCACATGCCCCCGGGGATCTGTGGGCTTTTCAGATTGTAGCTGCCGGATTGGCTTAGTTCCAAAACGGCACCCGAGAGTTGTGCCGGATAGATGAGGTTTTGGATCAAGCCATCTTTGCTATAGAGCACGATCTCTTTGATGGGTTTGTCACTCAGCAGGCTCAGAAAGTCGTCGAAGCGATAGCCTTTGATGCGCTCAAATGGTTTAGGATTCTCGATCAGATTTTGGTCGGCAAAAAAGTCCTGCATGGGGATAAACTTCCCCGGCAAGGGGATTTCCTTGCGGTTTTCCAGATGTATTTCTATTAGATCCCGCACCCAATATTGGCTGCGCAGATGCGGAAAGATCAATCGTAATTGTTCATGGGGAAAGACCTTGCCATCCTCGCTGTAGGCCAACCAGCTGCTGAGGGTATCCCACTCGGCATGATTGAAAACTACTTCATAGCGATCCGAAGAGACAAAGCGGATGCGCTGAAAATCTCCCAACTTTTGCTCTTTGAGCCATGTATCAAAGAGGATCCCTTTCCACGTGGTTTCGATGATCTCTCTATCCACTTCCTTTGTGGTAGTAAAATCACGTCCCTGGATGCGGAAAAAACTTTCATAGGGATATTGATGGTATATACCCTCATTATCCACGATCACGATTGCTGCGGCTTGAATCGCAAACAGCAACAGCAGTATACAAAATATGTATCTCATATTATCCTCATTTTCTTCAGACTTGTATAAATAGCAAAGCTCAAATATCCGCCCACAATCCCCGAGGCCAGAGCGAGCGCTCCGATGCCGGCAAGAATATATGGGGGGTGACGAAAGATCAAGATCGCCGCTAGCAAGGCTCCGGTGACATTTGCCAGAGCACAGAGGCTCAGATGCATAGCCAAACCAGATCGCCGCTGCCACAGGTTAAAGATAAGATCTGCAACCAAGCCCGGTGCCAGATATGTAACCAGCGATATGGCTCCCTGATTGCCGGCGATGCCAAAGATCAAGACTCCGATCGCCTGCAGGATCCCAAACACGGTGCCCGCGGTCTCTCTTCTGACGATGGTCACAGCCAGAACCAACCACATCATGTAAAAGCCTCCGGCAAAGGATCCTCCAGGGATTCCCAAGGGAGTGGAGACGATCTTGACCATCGGTCCCACGATCGGCTTGATCGCGATTCCGATGGCAGCAAAGGCAGCGATCAGGATCAGATCCCGAACCGAAAACTTCTTGAACATTAGCAGATCCTCTGAATGCTGCCGTCATCGGGATCCAGGAGGATCAACTCGATTCCTGCCTCACTCATGAGCTGCAAAGCCAATTCATCCGGATAGCTATGGGCAATGTATACTCGTTTAATCTCTGCATTGATGATCATCCTGGCACAGATACTGCAGGGCTGATGCGTGCAATATAATTCTGCACCACGGGTGCTGCTGCCATTGATGGCAGCCTGGATGATTGCATTTTGCTCCGCATGTACCCCCCGACAGAGCTCGTGCTTTTCGCCGGATGGTACATTCTTTGCCTCACGCAGACATCCCACATCGGCGCAGTGGGGGCTGTTTTTGGGGCTGCCATTGTAACCTGTAGCAATGATCTGATTGTCGCGCACCAAAGCAGCTCCGACTGCACGGCGCAGACAAGTGCTGCGGCTTGCTGCCAGAAACGCCATGCGCATGAAATAGTCTTGCCAGGAAGGGCGATGATTCATCTTACAACCTTAGAAACCTAATAATAATGTGAGAGTCAATTTCGAGCTTGACAGATATCTGTCAAGCAAGAAGAAAGTATTGCAAACAACAATAAGGATAGGTGCCAAGTGAAAATCCCGGGTTCAAAATCCATAGTTCAGAGGCTGATGCTGATCATGGCATACTCCAGGGCGGAGATGAACTTTCGCAATTACAATCCATGTAGCGATGTCTTGGAGCTCGAAGATGCCCTCAAGACCTTTGGCTACAGGATATCTGGCAATGAAGAAGAGCGGAATTTTGAATTCTCTTTGGAGCAGTTTGAGGCAAGCGAACATAGCTATGCCTTTATGTATAATGCCACCGGATTTCGCCTCTGGATCAGCTTTCTGGCTTCTCAGCCGGGAATCCGCTCGCGGATCTGGGTTTCGGACATCCTGCTGCAAAGAGGCTATGCCCCGCTTACTCAAGCCTTGGAAGCGATGGGGGCTGAAATCTCTCTGGATGGCAATCTCCTGGAGATAGATGGCACAAAGCTTTCCGGGGGCAGACACCATCTCGCCGGTGATATCAGCAGTCAGTATGCCAGCTCACTGATCCTGGCGGCACACCGGATGAAAGAGGATCTCGCGCTGGAGCTGAGTCCGTTCCAGGTTTCACAGTCATACATCACGCTTAGTCTGCAGCTCTTTCAGCTCTTTGGTGGGGCTTACGAGAAACATGGCAATGAATTGGTGATTTCGGCTCACGAACTGAGCCTGCCCAAGACCTATACGGTGGATTCCGATATCTCAACTGTGGCATATTACGCCGTCCTGGCAGCCATGGGAGTGGAGGTCGTGCATTTCTCGATCCAGCGCAATCTAAACGTGGATCAACCCGACATCAGGATTTACGACTTTCTACGTCAATTGGGAGTTGGTATTCGCCGAGGCAGAAACTACGTGAAGATCCTTCCTGCGAAGCTGCAGGGCTCGGTGTTGGATCTATCGGATTGTCCGGATCTCATGCCAATCCTCAGCATCCTGGCTCTCTTCTGTCAAAGCCCTGTGACCCTTAAAAACATAGGCAGGCTTAGATTTAAAGAGAGTGACCGCATCCAGGGAATCTGTAATGCTTTGGACAAAATCGGCGCAGATTATCATTTCGACGGTGACAAGCTGGAGATCCAGCCCTTGCGGCATTCCCCGGGTGAGCTGGAATTGGATAGCCAAAACGACCACCGTCTGGTTATGGCATTTACCCTTCTCAAATCAAGATTCCCTGCCATCACGATTAACGACGTATCTCCGCTTAAAAAATCCTTCCCATATCCCTATTCTGAACTTTTGGATTTCAAGTTTGTAAAGAACTGATCGACCAACATCTCCTTTTTTCCCCAGTTTCATCATCAAAACGATTTGCCTTGACAGCATGGTGATATGATCTATTATTTGTAAAATTAGCAAAGTGGGAGTCCCCTATGGCAGCGAAACGATATGCAGAAAGCATAAAGATCATTGATGAGCACAAACAGAAAATGGCATCTGAGATCTTTAAGCTGCAAATGACGCGAAACGATAGATTGAGCAGATACTACACTGATTATCAGAAACAAAAGTGCCTGCAAGATGCTCTGTACAACCTTGAATACATCTCCGAAAGCCTTGCTATGGACTCCAAAGAACTATGGACAAGCTATCTGAATTGGCTGAAGACTCTGCTGATCACCCAAGGCGTCAAAGCTGCCGATGTTGTGGAGCACTTTCTGATCCTCTCTGAAGTGCTGGAAGATTATCTCCCGCAGACAGATCTGCCCCGGATTGCTGAACTCATCGAGCTCGCAGTAAAGGTCTTTCACGATCAGGAAGTAGAGCTTAAACAGGGCTTAAACAAGGACAGTCCCCGCTATGAAGAAGCCAAAAAATACATGAATATGCTGCTTAGTTCAAAGAGAAACCAGGCCATCCAATACATCATGTCTCTGGCCACAGACAGTCAGGCGATTCGGGAGATATATCTGCATATCCTACAGCCTGTGCAAAGAGAGATTGGCTTTCTCTGGCATACAAACAAGATCTCGGTGGCACAGGAACACTATTGCACTGGGGTCACACAATTAGTGATCGCGCAATTTTATCCGATCATATTCGCCAGTGGCAACAAGGATCTGAAGATGGTCTCCACCTGTGTAAGCGGAGAGCTGCACGAGATCGGCCTGCGCATGGTGACGGATATCATGGAGATCGATGGCTGGGATACGGTGTATCTGGGCGCAAACATGCCAAATAGCGGCATTCTCGAGACCATAGCAAGAGAAAAGGCCGATCTGGTGGCAATCTCAGTTACCTATCCCTTAAATCTGCATAAGGCAGAAGATCTCATCCGCCTGATCAAAGAAGATGCTGATGCTTCCAAAGCCAAGATCATGGTGGGAGGCTACCCATTTCTCAGTGATGTAAACCTATGGCAAAAGATCGGAGCAGATGCTTTTGCCAATGATGCCTCCTTGGCAGATGGAATTGCTCGAAGATTGGTGAAGGCTTAAAATGAAAAATACATCGTTGATCATCAGCTCTTCCAGGCTCACTGAGGTGGAAAACATGATCCTGGAAACCCTTGAAGCCCATGGCTTGCAGCTTGGAACAGATTTTCATCTGCGAACCGAAGAAGCCGGCACAGTTCAGCAACTGGAAAAGCCCAAAAGCGAGGACCAGTTTTATTTTGACGAACTAACCCGCCTGAACAACGAGTTTATCAAAGCTCAACGCGAGCTTGCCAAGGCCAATGCCGGACTCAAGGAAATGGTGGAGCTTCGCAATCGCTTTGTGGGAATGGCAGCTCACGATCTGCGCAATCCCATCAGCATCATCCGCAGCTTCAGTGAGATCCTGAAAAACGATGCTGATCTGAGCACTGATAATCAGGAAATCACCGCCATCATGCATCGTACTGCCATCTTTATGCAAAAATTGGTGGATAGCATCCTGGATCTCTCCGCCATGCAGAGTGGTAAAGTGTCCTTGAACCTCGCAGAAGTTGAGATCAATCAGCTTTTTGAGCGCATGATTGTCCAAAACCAGATCCTGGCAAATCAGCATGGGATAAGCATCATCTACGATGGTTTGGACCAAGAAGTCAAAAGCTCCATCGATAGCGTAAAGATCGGTCAAGTAGTGAACAACCTGATCAACAACTCGATCAAATACAGCCCAGACAATAGCACTATCACCTGCACAGCCCGCATCCGGGATAATGCCTGCTTGTTCTGCGTGCAAGATGAAGGCCCCGGCATAGCCAAAGAAGATGCTATCAAGATATTTGAACCCTTCCAGAGACTTTCAAACAACGAAGGAAGACAGAAATCGGTGGGCTTGGGACTTTCAATCTGCAAAAACATCATCGAGGCTCATGGTGGGAAAATCTGGGTAAACAGCGTCGAAGGCAAGGGAGCAGATTTCTGCTTTAGCATTCCGCTTTCCTGATTCACGATCGACCTTGCACATTGTGCCCAGCATTCCTTCCCCGCTTCTCTCCCATTAGACGACTACAAAAGTAGTGGGATAGCAAAGACTTAGCGGTGATCGCCCCTAAAAAGAACGGAAGATATTCCTTTTCAACACTTTAGAGCGTGAGCTGAGTTAACTTTTCAGGCTAAACAAAGAGTATCTAGGGTTTGCAGACTTTGCAGGGCTCCAGATCTCTGGCCTCAGCTTCTTCGAGGTGGATCTGTATGGATTTATCCGTCGTATAGCGACAATCTTCCCGATGGTACTTCTTACTGCCGGGATTGTAAAACACCATGCTATCTCCCAAAGCCGGAACTTCATCCATCTCTGCCCAGAGTCCCAATTTGCCGATCCGGGCATCACGCTCCAGCTTCAGAAATTCTTCTTGCATACTGAAAGGGTACATGGTATAAGCATGCCCATAGCCCTTGCGGATAATCTCGGCATTTACAAACAGCGAATCTGAAGCCCGATAGGCATAGGCTAGCACTCTGCCATAGCGATCTTTATGGTTTGTAGCGGCGTTACTTTGTTCGTATCCAAAAAACACTCTTTGCCCTTCCAGGAGATCCTTGAGGAAAGCGCTAGCTTCCAGCGCAAAATGCTCCACGTCTTTGTTGGGATGCACGGATTCCGGAGTATCGACGCCGATGAGGCGGATTCTCTGCTCGGAATTGTCGATACTGGCGATGAATGTATCTCCATCCACGACTCTGGTGACGGTGTATTGCTCGGTTGCGACGCTGCTCTTTTCCGGGCAGGTGAGAATACTGAGCAGGATGATGATGACAAGAGCTGCTATCAGGGCATATTTCATGATATTCCTCTTAGGGATAGATGATATTGGGGGTATCTGTGATGGGGTTGATGGAGGTTTTCAGGGGCATGGAAAAGAGCTGGCTGAGCTTTTCCGGCTGCATCATTTCTTGGGGACTGCCGATACTCAGGACCTTGCCTTCCCTCAAAAAGATCAAATGGTCGGCATAGTTTGCTGAGAGATTGAGGTTGTGAGAAATCAGGAGGATGCTCTTGCCTTGTTCGGAGCTGATCTTCTTGAGTAGGCGCATGATCTCCAATTGATAGTTGATATCCAGATGTGAAAGGCTCTCATCCAAAAAGATGTATGGAGTTTCCTGCACAAGAGCACGAGCAATATATACTCGTTGCTTTTCTCCACCGCTGAGCTGGCGTACCAGTCGAGAGCGAAACTGCCAGAGATTCAAGAGTTTGAGTGAGCTTTGCGCGACCCGGTAATCCTCCGGGCTATGGGACCCCAAAAAGTCCATGAAGGGAAAGCGACCCATAAGCACTGTATCCAAGACATTGTAATCAAATTCGCTATGGATCTCTTGGGGAATATAGGCAATGATCCTGGCAAGCTCTTCCTGTTTGTATGTGCTGAGTTCTTTTTCCTGGATCAGGATTCTGCCCCGATTTGCCTTCAGATAGCCCATCAATGCGTAGAGCAGGGTGGATTTTCCGGATCCATTGGGACCCAGAAGAGCGGTAAAGCCCGTATCCGGAAGCTTTAACGAGACTCCTTTGAGGACTTCATTATCGTAGTATCCGCAATAGAGATCTTCAGAACAGATCATCGTGATTCCTCTTTCTGCTTTGGCATCTGCTCCAGGGCACTGGTGCTTTTGGAGTGATACTCTGCGGAATTGGGTAGATCAAGGACCATATTAAGGTACTTTTCTGCAGTTTGCAGATCTCCAACTTTACGACTGATCATCCCTATATGATAGTAAAGCTCAGCATTGGGGCTTTCCTCTTGTATCAGTTTTGGCAGAAAGCTGGCAGCTTTATCATATTCGCCCTTTTGGTAGTGCAGCCATGCCATGGAATCAATGAAGCTGGTGTTATCGGGATCCTGGCGCAAAGCCTCCGCTATCAAACGCTCTGCTTCTTCGAGATGCTCCGGATATGAGAGCAGCAAATAGCCCAGATTGTTTTTCACCAGCGGATCTGAGGGGAACCGATCCAGAGCCAGCCGCAGGTAGTGCAACTGTGAGGCCTCATCGCCCACAAGTAAGTAATGATCCAGCACGAGATCAAAATCCGGTCTGCCGCCGAAACCTTTGTTGATCAAGCGTTCCGCCAGATTTAACGCACTGTGGCTTTCGGCATCATAGAGACCGGCGAGGCTGGCAGAGTGGTCCTTCATGAAGGCTTTAATATCATCTGGCAGGACGGCGTCATCCAGAGCTAAATGCAGATCCCTGAAGGCATTGACATAGCCATGCTGACGATCGTCGTGATACTCTGCAGAAGACACAAAGAGAAATGCGGCCTGGATGATATCCTGCACCTGGTAGATGCGTTCAAAGAGCCCTTCCGGAACTGCCTGCTTGGGGTGTTTGATCGAGTTTATCAGCAGAATGGAGACGATCTTGCTATCTTCCGCAGGAGCCGGAATGCGATCCGTTAGATACTCGGAGATCAACTTGAGAGATGTGGAATCATCTGCCATCAAAGCGATGTAGGCAATCAACTCCAAAAGATCAACATCAGCGGTTTCGAGCAACTGAGGCAGGTGTGAGAGGGCAAGATCATTTAACTGGTTTTCGTGCAACAGCATGAGATAATTGCTGATCTTGTCTTTATCTTCTGGGTAGCTGTAGTTTTGGAAATGCTGGGCCAGCTCCTGATGCAGATCAAGATGCAGATACAGACTTAGCAATTGCTGATCTCCAGAGACATCCAGATCCATATTCTGCATGATCTCAAGCGCCCGGTGGGGATCCCGCTCTGAGTACAATCCTGCTACTATATAGCGGGTATAGGCATTTGGTTCTGCAGAATCGATTACTTCATCCAATAGCGAAAGCGAGGGATTGCCGCCCGTCTCTTTGTCGAAGATGTATTCCCAAAGAGACACCTGCGGCCCGGAATGTTTGTCTTTGAGCTCGGCAAGGGCCCATTGGGCTCCATCTATATCACCTAAATCGCGATACATGTTAAATGCCAGGAATAGCATCTCTTCATCGAAATGGTAGGAATCCTTTGCCTGTTGTAACATTCGCCGGGCTGCTTCGGCGGAGGCTTCGTTGCGAGCAACGCTATACCATCTGGCACTATTGATGAAGAGAAACCTACGGATCTGAGGGCTGGCAGGATCTTGAGCCAACGCCAGATTCAAGACCTGATCTGCAGAAGCAAAATCGCCTTGGTGATGGAGATAGCTTCCTGAGCTGAAAAAATACATCGAGGCAAGATTGGGCATGGAGAGGTCCTCCGAAGGGAGTTGTGAGGGAAGCTCCTCTTGGGGCACAGAAGCACATGCTGCCAAGAACACCAGTGGCAGAATCAGATAGAATCGCAGATTCATTTGATCTTGATGCTCGAGGAGATAGCGTAGAGCTCCACTAAGATGGGAAGCTTGTCCCCAGCCGGGAAGTATACGATGTTATCCACGATGTATGCCTTCCCCTCATGCCAAAAAGCATAACTATGGAAAGCTCCTCCGATCAGGTGTTTTTCGTTTTTCCAGGCTCCGACTATGCGATGAGCAGGGTAATCTGAAAGTGTCGCCATCTCTTTGCGGATGACCTCCTCATCGAAGACATCACCCTCAAAGTACTTGTCTCCCAGCATCTGCCGCTTTTGGATCAGCCAATCGTGATCAATCACATTCTCCGGCATATCCTCATAATACACATTGATGTATTTATCAGGGATCTCCCGATCCTGTTGTCGGGCACGATAGAGGAAAGAGAGGAAGCTCCCCACCCGGTCATTTGAATAGAGTACATAGTTATTCGGTATTTGCAGATCAAAGGGATATGGTTCAAAGAATGAAGCGGGTATCACCGGCTGCTGGAATGCTTGATAACCTGATCTCTGCACCAGGCGGGAGACCAGAATATCAAAGATCTTGTCGCTCTGAATCGCTCCAAGCTGCTGAAGATTCAGTTTGTTGCTGCCCAGCAGATACATGGTAAGCTGATCCCGACTGGCATAGTTTTGGGCTATAAAGAGATCCCCTCCGGTCCGCTCCACGCGCCGGATAAAGTCGTCCGCCAGGCTTTCCCGCATGAAGGCTGAAACTCCGCCGGTGGATTCCAAATCGCCAATGAAGAGAAGATTGCGATATTGGCGATAGTCTTTTACCTCAGAGATGTTTTTTACGATCACCCGAAAGTATTTTTCTGGATATACAAGCACGATCTCGCGCTCGATACTGCTCTGGATAAAGGGTTGCAAAGCTTGCCAATTAGCCCGATCCACAAAGACATAGACGTCGTGTTCGTCTCCCATGGCAAGAGGCTTGCCGTGATCCACAAGGGAGTCGAATCTGGTGTATCTGCCACTGTCTCGCTTTTGGCTCTCACAGCCTGCGAGCGCCAGTGCAATCAGGAAGATTGCGATGATAGATTTCTTAAACACTTTTCCTCCTTGGGAACAGGGCTTTTACATAGTTCATTCCGCTTAAGACAGTGATTCCCACCACCAACCAAAACCAGATATTGATCCCAAGCATGAGATTGTCTGAAATCTCCGGCAAAAATGCCCAAGCCCCCAGGGCAAATATGATTCCTCCCATCTGCATGACTGTCTTGAGCTTGCCCATTTTATCTGCCGCTACTACTATCCCCCGGTGATGGAAGATCTCGCGCAGAATAGTGATGCTGCATTCACGCAGCAGGATCACGAAGAAGATTACAGGACTCAAGTGGAAAGGAGGCATCCAGACCAAGCCTGCCAAGGCAGAAAGGACCAGGATCTTGTCTGCCAAAGGATCCATGATCTTTCCAAAATCGCTGACAACATTCCATTGCCGCGCCAATGAGCCGTCGACGTAATCGGTAAGTGAGGCTATCACAAAGAAAAACAAGGCGTAATAGGCGGCAAAGGCTCTATCACAGATGAACAGGGCATAGACAAATAGGGGAACGATCAGAAATCTCAGGATTGTAAGCATGTTTGGGATATGTTTACGCATCGGTTTCCTCCAGTTTTTCGGGCTTGGATGGTACTAAATCCACAGCATCCAAAACCGCATCGTGCTCAAATGACCTCAAGCTAAGGTAGTTGAAAAAAGTAGCGATCAGGCTCACCAGAGCCATCAGGATAAAAGTCCATCCTGCAGCGATATTATCCCACAACTGTAAGTAAGCACCGCCAAAATAGCCACCACTTACCAAGCCTACTGGGAAGATCAACAGGATCCAATGATGTGCAGCAAGGCTCTTTTTATGGCGCAGAATATCCACCACGTTGTCCAACTTATACTTCTTTTTTATCAGAACACTCAATTCATAGCTGATTCGGGAAAAGATGTAGATCAGGAACATCAGGATGGAAATGAAGATGCTAAAGATAAGCTGGCGCAAAGCTAAGCCTTCAAGCTGTGTCACGACCTTGTCGAAGGCAGCGCTCTGGCTATCGACGTCATATTCATCCAGATGTGAATAAAGCAGCTTCATCACTGCTGCCTTGGCCTCAATGGCCCCAGCCGATGGCTCGAAATAAATTGTTATCAGATCCGGGAAATCGTAATCGGCAATCATGTTGTCCGTTAGCTGAAGATCGTAGCTGCCGATGAGCTCCAATGCCGCTTGAAACCCAGTTTCATATTCCACAGAGAGTATCGCCGGGATTTCGGCCAGTCCATCTAGGATAATGCTCACCCGGGTAGTATCGGCTACATAGGCATATACCGGCAATTGGGCTAGCTCGGCATGACCCTGCTTGATGCTGTGAGCGTGGTCATGTGCCAGATATGCCCAAGCTCCCAGAAGCAGCGTGAGCAGCACTATGATCAGAGAAAATTTCGTCTTCATCGTCGTTCCTATGCTGAATATAGCTTGTTGTATAAGCTTTTTTGCCAAGCTCTTGCTCTTGTTTGATTATGTCAAGAAAAGTCTTTTCCGCTTTGCGCACAATCTCGGCATTACGCTCTGCTGGATAGAGCAAGATTGCAGTTCCTCCCGGGACAAGACAACGCTTCACTGCCTTGAGCACATCCTCGAGTGTGCAAGCCAGTTCAAAGCGGCTGAGATTGCGAGAGTGATTTGCGCTGAAATGCCCACTACCAGCCTTACGCCAGGGTGGATTGGCAAGGATCAGGTCGTATTGCCCCTCAATGATGCAAAGATCCATAACTTTCAGCTCGATCTGGAGCCCACAAGCCTTGATATTACTGCAGGCCAGCTCGGCAAGAGCAGGCTGGATCTCGATCGCCGTGATTTGCCATAGGGGGCGCGCCAGCGCAGCCATGATGCTCACAATTCCACATCCGGCCCCCAGTTCCAAGACCCTCATCGGAGCATTCTCAAACCTTGTAATTGCCTTGTCAAAGAGAATCTGCGAGGCCGTTGAAACTCCCTGTGAAGCAGTATCCTGATAGATGGTCTTACCTTCAAAGGGAAGGCTGATTGGGCTCAGACGCACCGTGGATCCGTCAGGAAAGCGCCAGCATTCGGTCGATGCTGGTCTTTGCTTTTAGGGCGATCTCCTCTGCCACAGTGATATGATGCTGTTCTTCCGCCAATGCTGCTAAAACGTCTTCCAGATGGGTCTTCTTCATGTTTTGACACACTGCTTTGGGAGAGAGAGAAATGATGCTTTTATCGGGATAAATATGTTTCAGATAGTCCGTCATGCCATTTTCGGTGGCGATAATCAGCTTGTCGTGTGCCTCTGCATGCCGCATCATGCCTCCGGTACTCATCACAAAATCGGCCTCTTTTACGACGGCAGGATCACACTCGGGATGCGCCAGCAGGGCGTGATCTGGATGGCGGCTTCGCATGCTTTGAATATCGGCAGTGCTAAAACCCCATTGATGGGTGGGACAATATCCGTCCCAGGTGATAACTTTGCGCCCGCTTTGAGCCGCAGCCCAGCTTCCCAGGTTGCGATCCGGAACAAAGAGGATGTTCTTGGTTTGGGGAACAGATTTGAGCACCTTCACAGCATTTGAGGAAGTGCAACAGATATCACTTTCAGCCTTAACTTCCACCGTGCTATTCACATAGCATACCACAACGCTGCCGGGATTTTGGGCTTTAAACTCCCTTAGCTGCTCGCCTGTGATCATATCCGCCATCGGGCACCCTGCATCTTTCACGGGCAAAAGAACCTTGGCTTTGGGGTTTAGGATCGCTGCAGTCTCAGCCATAAACTGCACTCCACAAAAGACAATCAGTTCGCTCTCTACCTGGGCGGATAGCATTGCCAATTGCAGGGAATCTCCACGGTAATCTGCCAATTCCTGAATCTCGATCGCCTGGTAGTTGTGGGCGAGGATCAGAGCGTTTTTTTCTTTTTTGAGCTTGTGTATCTTATCTATAAGTTCTTTCATGTTTCTTTTCCTGTTTATTCTCCACTGTGCCCAAAGCCTCCGGTGGAACGTTTGGTCTCATCCAGATTCTTTGAGAGAGTGAAATCTGCGGATTCTGCTTTGCTGATGATCAGTTGAGCAATGCGCATTGATGGGCTGATGGCGACGGATTCTTCGCCCAGATTGATCAAGATCACTTTGATCTCGCCACGATAATCGCTATCGATGGTCCCGGGACTATTGAGCACGGTCAGGCCGTGTTTGATCGCCAAGCCGCTGCGGGGACGCACCTGAGCTTCATATCCGATGGGGAGAGAGATTGCAATCCCGGTCGGCACTGCGATGCGATGTCCGGCTCGTAATAGCTGCTTTTCTTCAAGACAGGCAAAGAGATCGTATCCGGCGGCACCATCACTCATGCGTTTGGGTTCTTGCGCCTTCGGATCCAACTTTTGATATGCTATCTTCATGATTTTCTGTTGAGCAGATATTTGGCCAGTATGCAGAGTTTCAAGCTGCGCTCGCCCAAGCTTGAGATGCCGGCGATTGCCTGCTCGGTAAGATCATTTGCCATCTGATGGCTCTTTTCGATGCCATAGAGGGAGGGGAAGGTTGCCTTGCCCTGAATCTCGTCTTTGCCGATGGTCTTGCCTAGTTTGGCTTGGGAGCCTTCTATATCCAGAAGGTCGTCCACGATCTGAAAGACCATCCCGATCTTGTTTCCATAATCCTCGATGATGGCAAGTTCTTTGGCGGGAGCTTTTGCCCCCAAAGCGCCAAAACGCAGGCTGAGATTGATCAAGCGGGCTGTTTTGTTTGTGTGAATATAGTTCAATGTCTTTTTGTCTATCTTCTTGCCTTCGGATTCGATGTCCACCATCTGCCCGGCGATCATGCCATGAATACCGGTCTCCCGGGCCAGCTCGCGCACAAATTGAACCTTGAGACTATCGCTGATCTCGGCATAAGTAATCAATTCAAACGCATTGAGCAAGAGAGAATCCCCCGCCAATAGGGCGACGCCATCACCAAAGACGGTATGGCAAGACTTTTTGCCGCGGCGGTAGTCGTCATCGTCAATATCCGGAAGATCGTCGTGTACCAGCGAAAAAGTGTGCACCATCTCAATCGCAGCAGCAACCGGGGTGATGGGATCCAGCCGTTCTTTATATAGCTGGTATGCCAGTAGCGTGAGATAGGGCCTGAGGCGCTTACCGCCGGCAAACGTGCTATAGCGCAGAGCTTTGTGTATCTCTTTGGGATACTCGTCTTTGCGGGGAAGATAGCGATCCAGGATGATATTGACCAGCTCCTGCTTCTCTTTCATATCTTTCTTGAGCAATACATTGGCATCCATCATTCATCTCCTGACTTTTTTTCAGGGAGTTCCGCGCTGAGAATGCTCAGCCGGGCCTCGACATCTTTGAGCTTGGCGCGGCATTGTTGCAGGTAAGATGCCCCTTTTTCGTATAAGTCTACGATCTCTTCCAGCTTGGTGGAGCCATCCGAAAGGCTCTCAACCGTCTTTTCCAAGGCGTTTAAAGCCTCTTCAAAACTGAGCTCTTCCACTTTTTTATCTTTCATGCGATTCTCCCGTCTTGATTTTCTCCTATTTAAGAGAAAGGATATATTCTGTCAATCAAAAATTGGCTCAAACTCTTCTTGCTTGCTCGAGCTACTATCACATAGCAGAGAAGTGGTCGGGATCCTGTTTTCTGCTCTAGGCCACACTTAGCGTTGCAAAAGTCATGCTCCGGAAGCACGTTGTAAAGTCCAGAACCCACATTGTTTGATGTTTTCTACGGCCATCGCTCTGTGCTTCGCACTTTTTCTGAGTTTTGGCACCATTCTGGCATACAAACTTAGCTGAAGACATCTGCATCTGACGGTTACAAACCATGTCTGATGCCCAGAAACAGGTTTTGATATGATTAAGATCTTCCAACAAGGAATCTTAGACAAACGTACAAAACATACATTTAAAACAAGGAGAAACGTATGATCAGACACAAGCTGTTACTCATACTCCTGATCGTAGGATTGGGATTGTGCAGCGGTCTCTTCGCTCAACCCATCTTTTTTGAAGACTTCGGTACGACCACTGCGGACTGGCCAGTTGATGGCTGGACGCAATATAGCGGTCTCTACCCCAATCACACCGGAACTACCACACAGTGGGTTCGTGATGATTGGTTAAACATCCCAGACAACAACAACGCTGCCAAGATCAACATCTACGGCACGGTTCGTTACGGTTGGCTGGTCACTCCTGCTATCGACATCCCGGCGGATGGCTATGAGCTCAAGTTTGATCTCTGCCTGACTCGCTGGAACTACGCGGAGCCGATCCAAGATCCCACTGCTCAACAGGACGATAGATTCATCGTCGCCATGAGTAGCTCTGCCGATATGAGCAATCCCGTGATCCTCAGAGAATGGAACAATACAGATTCCGACTTTGTGTTCAACGAGATCCTGCACACCGGTGAAGAAGTGACGATCCACCTCACGGACGTGAGCGGAACCAGATATTTCGCGTTCTACGGCGAATCCACCGCTTCCGGTGGAGACAACGACCTCATGGTCGACAACGTCACAATCCGCCCTACTCCCACCTCTCCTCAGTTTTGGGTAGCCCCATCTGAGAAGGACTTTGGCGATGTGCTCTTGGGTTACTCTGCCGAACAGCAATTCCGCGTGCAAAACTCCGGAATCGGCACTCTCACCATCAGCAGTATCAACCTTCCTGCCAGCGATCACTTTAGCCTGACCGAAGTTCCGACTTTGCCGATGGATCTTGGCGTGGGCGAATACTTCACATTCAATGCAATCTATGAACCTGCCTCCGAGGGAGATCACAGCGCCACGATCAGCATCACCGATAATCTTGCTCGCGTGGTGCACTCAGTCCC
>Ga0334901_1001614_pt1 | contig 22720 bp, 19 predicted proteins | sample GraSluR3_MG_3_FD_207216 | JGI IMG/M metagenome (GOLD analysis project Ga0334901, IMG submission 207216) | Sludge microbial communities from methane-producing bioreactor in Wageningen University, Netherlands - Granular Sludge_15_08-R3 | ecosystem: Engineered > Bioreactor > Anaerobic >... | reverse complement strand
GCCCCAGAGTAGTTCAGCGATGTCGCCATAGAGATCTTCTGGGGAAAATTCGTCAGAGTTCAGATCTTCCATGAATGCCAAGAGCTCTGCGATATCGATAGAGAATGGGTCGATGTCGATGGTGTAGATGAGTGGATATCGATAATCTACTTCTCCTTCTCCAAGATCAAGCGACACGATTGTCGTTCCTATGCTCATATGCACCTGGCCACTGACAGTTCCTTCGAGTTCACTTCCTTCTCCAAACTCCGAGGCAATATCTACGTTCAGATCAATGTAGCCACTTTCAGCTATGGTGTTTGAAAGGACTATTTCTTCACCTTCCAATTCATCCACGGAGCCTGAGATGAAGAATGAGGCCTTCATGGTCCCATCCGCCTCCAGAAGTTCTACGGGGAATTCAAACTCGGAATCACCCTCAACCAGAGCAAGTAGCGTGGCAAGTGAGTTCAAGCCGCCGGCAAGCAGAAGATCTAAGTGTTCGATTTCAGCTGCAACCGAAAAAGAGTCATTTTCCTGAGAGAACGCCTCATCACGGATAGAGAAATAGAAGGCAGCGTTTACGCTTCTCGGTTGGGGTCCAATGGTGAAAAGAAGGATTTGTGCCAATTCTGGAGAGGCTTCTTCCAACATGAAAATCATTTCCATAGGCAATATTTCTGCTAAACCCTCTTCATCCAAATCATCATATCCATCGGGGAGATCGTAGTCATCCTCCCCAAGTGGATCAAAATGGGTCAACGCTACCGGCTTGTATGCTCGTATCTGGAACTGGTCTTCGGTTGGGGTGACCTCTGGATCCTGTTCGCACCCGAAGGCAAACAAAACCATGACTATCACGAGCATAGCCACCATAATCTTTCTATTTTTCATACTTACTCCTCCCCTCTGTCTTCTTCAAGGAACAGAGGATGCTTCTTAGAATAGGATTGGCATGTTTGGGTAGGACTGGGTTGCGTATGTCGTCAATCCACAACAATTTTGCACCTATTATCATCTGAACACAACAAAAAAAATGAATATTTATGCCAGATAGTTTTTTTTGGTTAACTTATTTTAACTTTGGATATCCCGAACCCATATTACAAGAGTCCTCAAACAATTATGATGCAGTTAATGCAAAGCCTCGATAGTAAAGGTACAACTATTCAAAGCCCCCTCTGAACACCCTTGAAATGCAGGTGAACGAGGAGGCTTCTGCACCGAAATTCACGAAGATGTGCATTTCAGTACCCTAGAAGTAAGGTGAACGTGGAAATGTGGCATTCTACCCTGGTTGATTAATTAATATTGACTCCACCTCTTCAGTGAACGGCCCCGGCAGACCATAGAACTTAAACGCCTCATCGACCTCATACCCACCTTCGCGAACCGCATCGGCACTCGGCAGATACCCGACCGATGCATTCGTATAGCCGATAACCATGACCGGATGCTGCGGAAACAACTTCTTGATGCGTTTGCCCACCGACGCAAAAAGCTCTCCAGGAATGGTATAGATCACCACTGAGTTACCTATGGAGAAAAGTGAACACTCGCTTGTCGCATAATCGAGAAGCACCTTTTCTTGCATCAACCGCTCCACCCAGACCAACTCCGCCTCGGCAAGCCATACAGGATTCTCATGTTTCTGTGCAAAATCATCCAGAGTGAGTGCTAACGCTTGTGCTCGTGCAAGCCGCGAGGTGGCTCCATCGCGTATGCTACGCAACTCATCGACTGATGGAACAGACCTGAAAGGAAGGTTCACAGACCAACGACGAAAAGAGAGAGAAACGGGAACGACCTCCCCGACCGGATCCAGCTTGGTGATAACCGAAAGGAGAGCGGAGGCAACCCAAGCACCGATTGCATCGACATCATCTGGTGTTCCTTCACGGAACCCCCCAGTGATTGAATCTACCAAGTATGGCCGGACATCACCACAAGCTCCAGTGAACGGAACCACCTGAACATGCTCACCAAGGCTCCTTCTCACATGACGAACGAGACTCCCTGGATAATCAGCAGAAACTAATCGGTACGAGACACCGAGAGTCGTAGGATGAACCGCAGTGAGGACCCAAAGGGTGTGTATACGACCATCGAGTCTTCGGAAAACCGTGCAGATGACCTCATCATCATAATCGCCATCGGGATTCGGATGCATCCGTATTTTGCCTGTATCCCTGTTAAAATACCGTCGATTTATACCGAAGGGGACGCGCACGGAAACAGTATCCACCTGCACCGGCTTCCATGAGTCGAGTAAATCGGGACATCCTGTGACAATCCTTTGGAGACACTGCTCTATATACTCTGCATCGGCACGCAATGCTCCGAGATCGATGACTGGAGGTGCTGTATGTGAATGGGTTGCACAGATGGTGATATGCGTTGGCACAGTCTCCAAACGGCGAGCTAGCTCCTTGCGGAGCCGGTCGACTTCGTACTGACCGAATTCGAGTAGGTCGGCAGAAAGAAACACTTGTCGCTGATAGGGGGTCGTTACGAGTGATATCCTCGCGAACAACGGATCAAGGATAGCAACGGAGACTCCAGAACGTGCTGCATGCCCAGATAGAGCCGTCCTGACCGGTGGTGTGATATCGATCTCGCGGGTTGCGATGAAGAGCGGGAGTCGTTCAGCTAGGTGGTCGTAGCAGTCTATGAGCGAGAGCCCGGTATGGTAGCCAGGATCGAGATCGGGTGTTGCAGGGATAATTGATACTGGGACTCCTCGAGTATCGATTGTCTGTAGCGCGATTTCACCGATAGCAGGAGAGCGAAAATTCTCGTTGAATGCAGCAAGACAGCGGGAGAACCAAGTCTCACTCCAGGAATCCCAGTTGGCTCCTCCTGTTAGAGCCTCTACGAGAACAATAGCCCGCATAGTCTCGGGAAGTGACCACCACGGCATGGAGTCTTGAATAAGTTCACCTGTTTCTGCATCTACGTTCTTTACGATGCCTCCGGGATCTCTGAATCCATGAGCGAGGTTGGTCTGCAACAGGGGCCTGAGCTGTGTCAGCAGGTCTACAATCCAGTGGCGTGTATCATCATCCAATGCAAGGTGCTGAAGCGTTTCCACAAATTGTGCGGTCAACCCAACGAATTCCAGTGCATGTCCAGGATCGAGTGCGACTCTTCCTAGATCATCTCGAGCAGGTGAACCATCGACTCCGATCCATTCAACAATCGTGTGTTCGGGGTAGGAACCCAGCCCTGCTACCCTATGTACGTGCCGATCCAGTATATGACTGACTAGCGTGCGGCCGAGTCCGATTGCCTCGACATCGCTTTCGAGGCGGACCAGCAGTGTGACTGCACCTATCGCGATCATGTGCCCTGCATAACTCACTCGTCCATCAAAGAACTGTTTGAACTGCGACTGTCCCACAACCTGTTGGTCGTTGGAGAAATTTCCGGCGATGATTGCACGGACTACCGCCTTCAGGTAGCTTCGTGCCCAGTTCAGCTGTTCGTTATCGCCATGATCGACGAAAAATGCATAGACTCCTCGGGCACAGAAGAGATCGCTCATCGTATAATGCTCATCGTTACCGGTGGTCGAGGTTGCATGCTGACCAATGAGAAAAGTAGCGTGATTTCCACCACGCTGAATAGCCTGCACGAGATTTTTAGAGACAGTACTCCCGAGGGAAAGCAACTGATTTGTATCTACTGTGGGAATGCCGCTGAATCGGGAAAACCAACGCAGGTGTGTCGCTATGGCTTCCAGGCCACGCCCCTGAATCCAGCTGTAGACAAACGCTCCTCCACGTGGACTATCTGAATCGAAGAAATCCTTGCCGGTAATCGCATCGTACTTTACATCGATCCAGCCGTAATCTGGGCGGGCAGCGTATCGATCGATCATAGTCTGTATGGTATCGACTACGATTTTTCGCAGTGTCTCGACTTGCTGCAAACGGCTGGTAAACTTCACGCTAACAAAACCTCCACACCACGACCCTCGAGCATGACCCGAGCATCTTCCGGAAGAGAATCGGTGATAAAGATATCGATCGCATCCCAGTCGCACACATTTGCAATGAACATCTTTTCCATCTTGGTCGAATCTGCCAGGAAGACGACCTTCGAGGCATTCTGAATCATATGTTTCTTCGTCCTCGCCTCAATGATATTTGTACTGGTAATACCTCTATCAATAGAGAACCCGGACGATCCAAGGAATAGATAGTCCGCATGAATCTGGTCGAACACATAACTAGCAGAGTCGCCCATGAAGGAGAGCGATGGTTTTCGGAGCATCCCCCCGGCCATCAGCAGTTCGACCGTATCCGAATTCATGAGCTCCTGTAGGACGAGCACCGAATTAGTCACCACGGTAATGTTCATAGTGTTCACGAGCTTGGCCAGATGGACGGTGGTGCTCCCTGAGTCGATGATGATATTCATCCCCGGTTCAATGAATCTAAGCGCTGCTTGGCAGATGCGGAACTTTTCGGCTTTGTGTTCTTCGAGTGTGTTCGCCAGAACCCGAACCAACTCCAGATTCTCCGGGAGCATGGCCCCACCGTGAGTTCTGATAAGCATCCCCTTACGTTCAAGGTCATCCAGGTCTCCACGAACGGTAACCTTAGAGACTTCAAACAGCTTGGTCAGTTGCTCGACCTCCACAGACTCCTTCTCCCGAAGAAGCTCTAGAATTTTCATTTTCCGTCTTACAGCATTCATATTCGCCCTACACTCACCTAGTACATAGATTTGAGCTCAACGAGAAGCCCTTTTACGAGATTATAGAAGACGCCGAATCCGTGTCCAGCATGAGGTAGCAATCTTTGTGCGTTCGTAGTGATGCGGCAGGATGTTCGGGGTCGATCGAAGCATGCAGAGCCATAGACACGGCTGCTGCCTTTCTGCCATCTGGAACACTGCTGATGATGCACTCACTTTTCAGGATACGAGGAATGCTCATAGAGACGGCATGGGATGGGACATCGTTCACTGTGGCAAACCACCCTTCACCAACCTGCTGCTTCCTGCAAACATCGTCCAATTCCACTACCAGATAGGGCTTTTCGGTGGTGAGATTTGCAGGGGGATCGTTGAATGCGAGGTGTCCATTCTCCCCGATTCCGATGAATGCAACGGTGATGGTACGTGCATCTAGCAAGTCGCTGACCCTTTTGACCTCTTGTTCGAGATTAACAGCATCTGCATTGATATAATGAAAAGCCTTCAGAGGACCGACTTTATCGGCAAACCGCTCTTTCAGGTATTTGCGAAAACTCGCCGGATGCTCCATGTCCAGTCCGACATACTCGTCGAGATGAAATGCCTCGACCCTGCTCCAGTCGATGTCCGGTTCTTGAATCAGTGCCTCGAGCATCGTGAATTGGCTTGCTCCGGTCGCAACTATTATCGAGACGACATCCTGGTGTTTTAACGCCATTCTGATCCTCTCAGCTCCCACTTTCGCCGCATGAACACCCAAGTCTTTCGCGTTCTCGTATATACATATGCGCATAAATCTTCCTCCGTGACTCAATTGTATATGAACATTGCCTATCCGTCCATGTTCATTTTCTGTTTTTTCTTTCTTTTTTTTGTCTTTTAGTTTACTATGATGACAAGTGATGCCATTTTGGTGGTATAGTGACATCATGTTGATTCTTTATCACGCCACTACAGGGAGAAATGCATGAAAGTTGTTGAACAGTTCATCCGATCCAAGACAGGCGACATGGGCACCTGTGAAGACGGATTCGTTGTAACCGATCATTTTGCAGCGATCATAGATGGAGCTACGAATAAAAGTGATATGCACTACCAGGGAGAGACTCCTGGGCGGATTGCTGCAAAACTGTGTACCGATGCGGTTCGACACTTACCTCCCAACACAACTGCTCATACAGCCTATTCCATATTGAACGAAGCCATTCATGCGTTCTACCAAGCGCAGAACGTAATGGATCAGGTCCGACAGATGCCTACAGCGCGTTGCACGGCTTCGTCTGTGATCTATAGCGCACAACGTCATGAGTTGTGGTTCCTGGGTGACTGCATGGCACTCGCTGGAGGCGTTTCCTATCAGTTCCACAAGGAACTGGATGATGTGCTGAGCAATCTCCGTTCACTTCTCATTCATGTTGAGCTCTCTCGTGGTGCGACCGTAGAGGATTTGCTAACAAACGATATCGCCCGAAAGCGGATTGTCGAATTCCTTCAGCTTCAGGCAGAGTTACAGAACTCGTCGTATGAGTGCGAGTACACGTATCATGTGCTCGATGGGATCGCCATGGATGTTCCTAATCATGTCCAAGTGGTCAAACTCGACAAAGCAGTTCGAGAGATCGTCCTTTCGAGCGACGGCTACCCAACGCTCCATCCGTCACTCGAGGCGACGGAACTGGAGCTTGCCGAGACGATTCTAAACGATCCATTGTGTTATACGCGATATAAAAGCACAAAAGGTGTCGTTGAAGGAAACGTGTCTTTCGATGATCGAACGTACCTCCGTTTCCTCGCTTAACCCATTTTAAAACTGTTCGCCATCGAGTTTCCCTGCATCCGATTCATCGTATATACAATGATGAATACTACCACCAGCAAAAGAACCGACAATGCACTGGCTTCGCCCATCTTTCCATCGGCAACAGCAGAATAAATCTGAATCGGGACAGTTCTCGTTCTCGCACCGTACAGAAGAATCGTCGTACTCAACTCCTGCAACAATGTGGAAAACGTAAGAATCGATCCGCTGATGATTCCAGGCATGATGAGCGGAAGGCTCACTTTACGGAACGTATAGAGCCAATTCGCTCCAGCGATGGTCGAAGACTCCTCAAGAGTGGGATCGAGCTGCGTAAGACTTGCAACCACAGAACGATACACATACGGAGTTCGCCGGATCATATAGGAGATGATAATGATGGTGAACGTCCCGCCTAGCGGGATGATTGCATTTCCACTAAAAGCGGAAAGAAGCGCAACCGACACGACTGTTCCCGGAAGCACGAACGGAGCCATGATAGCCAGATCCAGTATAGCAGCCCCTTTCGGCCGTCGCCGCTCGGTGATATATGCCACAATACTCCCCAGAATTGCCGTAAGTACTGTAGCCATCGTTGCAAGGTAGAGCGAGTTGCCCAGCTCAGACCGAGAGACCTGCGGTATCCGAACATAGTTGGCCCAAGTAAATCCTTCTGGTACAAGACCCTGCCACTTTTCGAAAAATGACATCACGATGATAGTAAGCTGTGGTGCCAAGGAGATGACAAGAATCAGCACGCAGAAAATCGTGCCGAATAGTCGAGCAGCCCAATGTGTATACAACTTCTGCTCGGAACGAGAGGCACTGATGGTCTCATACTGACGTCTACTGACCACATACTTCTGAATAATCAGCACAGCACCAGTGATAACCACATTGACAACAGCGATCGATGCTGCTCCATTCAGATCCCAGAACCCATTCACACGGAAATAGATCAGTGTCGGCAGGACATACTGCTCACCTCCAATAATTGCGGGAATCCCAAAACTCCCGATAGATCGGATAAACACAAGCAGTGCAGCCGCGCCAAGACTCGGGAGAATCAAAGGAAAAGTGACTGTCCAGAAGATGCGCCACTTTCCAGCGCCCATGAGCATTGCAGCCTCTTCGAGTAATGGATTCGCGGAAGAGAAAGCTCCATAACTCAGCAGAAACACGAAGGGATAATAGATCAGCGTCATCGTGAATATCATGCCAAACATCCCATAGATGGTCGGGATGGTGATGCCGAATGGAGAGAGCATCAGGTTTAGGAAGTGCCGCGCAACACCCTGACGACCCATCAGAATGATCCATGAAAAGGCTCCAACGAACGAGGGCATGATCACCGGAAGAATTCCCAACGACAACAACAGGTTTTTTGCGGGAACCTTGATTCTCGCCACGATATAGCCCATGGGAACTCCGATGAGAATCGAGAAGAACACAACCGAGACGCTGAGAACAAATGAATTTCGCAGACTCTTCTGATACAAAGGAGAGGTGAAAAACTTGGTGAACCCCTCAACGCTGAATTCACCAAGTGAGAATGTCGCTCCTGTTTTCATGAACGCCCGAAGCAGTGTGGTGATAAGTGGCCAGAATAGGAATATTACCAAAAAGCCAAGTGGGATGGCGAAAACGAGATAGGGCGTGAAATCCTTTTGCAGAAAAAGCTTGAATCGCGAATCTGGGGACGATTGCTTCAGTGTATTTTTCATCGAATGACTTCCTTCGCATACATTGCTGATTTCGCTTCTTTGAAGACTACCTGAATGGTATCGTGCTCATTGATACCCGGAACCATGCCTTCCATATCGATCTCAAGAGTCCGTTCTGAGTTCGCCATGGCAACACGAACCTCGTACCGTACGATGTGTCCAAGGTGCTGGATGATGGTGACCTCTCCTTCGAGTGTTGCTTCGGGATGATCCTTCCGTACCGCAAGATGCTCAGGGCGCGCTGCGACTAGCAACTCCATACCCTTTTCCACTTCTCGTTCGGATCGGTAATTCTGCCTGAGAAGTGAGAGCTCGGCTCCCCCTGGAAGCACCACTCCGATATTCAGATCGTCGACCGAGGTCACGGTAGCGTTGAAGAAATTCATCTTCCCGATGAAGTTCGCAACGAATGGATTCCCAGGACGGTTGTACAATTCGTCGCTTGTACCAATCTGTTCCACGACACCATCTCTGAGTACAGCAAGACGATCGCCGACCGCCATAGCCTCCTCTTGGTCGTGGGTAACAAAAATTGTGGTGATGTTCGTGGCTTTCTGGATTCTCCTGATCTCTGCTCTCATGTACCGACGCAATTTGGCATCTAGGTTAGCCAGAGGCTCATCGAGAAGCAGGACATCGGGATCATAGACGAGTGCACGAGCGATGGCCACCCGTTGTTGCTGCCCCCCGGAGAGAGCAGTCGGACTCGGATTTCGCTTGAGCACATCACCGAGACCGACCAGTTCCATGATCTCTGTGACCTTCTTGCGAACATCTGCATCTGGAACCTTCCGCACACGGAGCCCATAGGCAACATTCTCGAAAACGTTCATATGTGGGTACAGAGCAAAACTTTGAAATACCATCCCGATATTTCGCCTGAACGGGGGGATCGTAGTGACATCTCGATCACCGTAGAATATTCGGCCTCCGGTGATCGACTCCAGACCGGCTGTACTTCGTAGCAAGGTGGTCTTGCCACAACCACTTGGACCAAGAAGGCAGAACAGTTCGCCCGGTTGTATCGTGAAGGAAACCTTCTTCAGCGCATGTACAGCATGCTTGGATCCTAGGTCAAAAGTCTTGTCGACACTCTCATAACGTAAACTCAAACTCATGGGTAGCTCCTCTTCACGATAGGATATAAGGAAAGAGCAGGCATCTTCCGGCATAGGAGCAGGAAGATGCACTGCAGTAGTTGAACCACTTTAGGCACGAGGCCTTTCCGCTATTGAATCCAGTCCGAGAACTTGCTCGAAAGTTCATCACGAATAGCGGCTGCTTCTTCAGCGTCGTATTCGAACAACTTGATTGCATCGAGTGCTGGAAGTGGTCCAGGACCTGGGAGATAATCAACAACGACACGTCTCTGGCGGGTGTTCAGGATAATCTCGTAGGCATCGGGAGAAGTCACAAAGTCCATGAACAGCTCGGCAGCCTTGGGATTAGGTCCACCCTTGATGATTCCGGATGCATCGAAACGTGCTCCAGTTCCCTCTTCTGGATAGACATACACGACAGGATACCCTTCCGAGATGTACTTGGCCACGTTTGCCTCACCTGTGACGCCGATTCCATATTCTCCACGTGCGACCGACTCAGGAACCGCTGTCGACGATGCTGTGAACACGGCATTCCGTGCGAGCTCTTGCAATCTTGCTTCACCGAACAGCTTGTAGAACATATAAATCTGTGCATATGCGGAGCCGCTCAATGCTGGGTTTGCAAGGATGATTTCACCTTTGTACTTTGGATCCACCAAGTCAATCCAACGTGTTGGGTACTGACCTTCAGGAAGAATGTTGGTATTTACGATAAAGGTCTGCAGTGGCATGGAATACCCATAATAACGGGGAAGCTCTGCAGTATCACGAACGTCGGGTCCGATGTCTTCGTGATTCGCGCTCTTATATCCACGGAACAAATCATAGTGCGCATCGTACGTCTCTTTCGCAATTCCGAGCAGTATATCTCCCTGTGGTCTTGGTTGCTCTGCATTCAATCGGGTTATGAGTTCTCCGGATCCGGCCCGTATGAGATCCACTCTGATTCCCGGATGTTTCGCTGTGAAGGACTGTACAAGTGCATCAGCTTCATCCTCTGCTGCTGCGCTCCAGATAACTAAGTTTGTTGGATCTGCATCTGGATCTCTCTCTCCAGCGCCTGCCGCAAACAGGGGTAAACCTGCCAGAAGCACCACCATTCCTACTAACAACAATCGTTTCATGGAAAACCTCCTTTTCATGACGATGTTTTCATCTTCATCTCTCTATACCTAGTCTACAGCAAAACAAACAAAAAGCAAGAAAAAATTAGAAAAAACAAGTTGTATCGATGAATCATGAGTTGCAAGGATGAGAATCATGAATACTTCTGGTCGATGTGGACACGATGGTTTTTCCCGGTTGTCTACTAACCTCTACGGTGTCTGCTCAATCTATAGTGGGCGATCCGGTGTGTGCCCAAGCCTATGACGATAGTCTATTGCCGATCGCGCTTGGTAGCCCGTCAAGCAAATCTCAAATCGCTCCACTCCAGCTGGCGGCCTAGCTACCGATCTAGCCATATGCTATCAGATAGTCTTAAACATAAAGCCCTCTCTGAACACCCTTAAAATGCAGGTGAACGAGAAGGCTTCTGCGGAGAAATTCACGAAGATGTGCATTCTAGTACCCTAGAAGCAAGGTGAACGTGGAAATGTGGCATTCTACCCTGGTTGATTCTTAAAAATCGTAGAGAGGATACTCCCCATCTTCTCTCTATTGTTCACCTCCAACTCCCTGTTCTCAGGATTATCCCAAATAGACGATAATGCATCCACGAGAGAGCGCTCGAGAGGAACATCGACACCTCCAGCAGCAACAACCTGCTGACGATAAGCGATAAGAGCCCAAGCTGCCTGCTCGGTCAAAAACGACACCGCATTCGGATGCCTCTTGAGCTGGCTCGACGGCACTAGTTGGGAAGGTTCACTTCGACCATAACAGGCAAGAACTGCAAAAGCCTTCCCACGTTGAGGAGTCAGATCGATGATTGCATCGGCTTGCATGAACAAAGCCACATTCGCTGTCACAGCTTCACTCGGAACCATCTCAACAGACCGGAAATATTGTGGCCAATCTATCATCTGCTGCTGCACATTCAACTCGTTCATCTGAACACACATGAGACCCGGTTGTGCATCGAGCGGTGTCTCACTCCCGTGAAAACCCCAGTGGCCATCCATCCCAGTTCCCTTGATCTCCAGTACGAACAACTGGTCATCCAGGAGCACATCTTGTAAAGCAGCCTCATATGCACGAATCACAGCATCATCATGAGCCCCTCCGGTCAACTCGAGCAGATGCACAGCCCCGAGCGATCCGACCGCACGCTCTAGAGGACCGAAGAAATGCTCTTCAAGCAAGTGTCGGAAGGTGATCGGCCACCGGTCATCACCCCGCCCTACTGGATAATCATCGAATTGGAAAAATTGTGTCTCACGAAGAATCGCCTGCAGCCCATCATCGTGCGCAGCAAGTTCAACAAAGGTCGAATAGAACGCAAACCCGCTTGGAGCTGCCATCATCCACATAACTGGGCGCTTGCCGCCTGCCACAGCCTGTTTGAGAAGGTCGGCAGCAAGCCGCGCCGAATCCTCACCCATTACTCGTTCATCGGCTACCACACGGATAACCGCCTCTCCTACCGTAAAATCCATGAACTCCTCCTTCGAGTGTCCCCGTTGCACAAATCATGCGCCCTCTCACCCTAACCATAAGAGCGAACGAGGACGCATCGATTCAAAATCACGTCCAGCTGTGTTCCCCTTGCCTTGAAAGACGAACCGAAGAACAAACAGACCGAACGATCGAACTACAGATGTTTCACTCTCGGCATGTACGCCTCTTCATTTGCCTTGTTCGCAGCATCGCCACCGGGAAGATTCGCACTCATCCAGAGAGGAGGATCGATACCCATGAGAGCAAGCTGTCGAACAGCTTCGATCATTAACAGATTGATTGCGAATATATTACACAGAGTCGCCGTAGGACCGGTCTTCTGTGAAACCCCCTCTATCTCAACCACAGCATCCCCATACGGAAGATGGCAGTTGATGAAATAGTCGGCCTCCTGATAGAGGTTCTTTCCTGATGGGTGCCGTGACGGATGGTCGGCAGCCAATGAGTCGGCAAATGATCTGCTTGTGATAGCAATGGACTTCATGCCACGTTTCTTCGCCTCCTCGATGGTATCGATGGTCATGGGATTGATGCCGTAGGCGTTCACGACCACAATCACCTCGCCTGGCTCTCGTCCTACACGATATGCATCGAGAATCTGCTTTGCATAACCAGGGGTTCGCTCTACGAAGTTCGATCGTTTTGCACCGTGAATGAGATTCGTTCCAGCATCGAGAATGGCATTGATGGGTACCAATCCTCCAGCTCTCCAGAGAACCTCCTCGGCTGCCATATTCGAGTGGCCACCCGGTCCTATGACATGAATCAATCCACCACGAGCAATCTCTTCGGCAATCACCTTTCCAGCAGCCTCAAGATTCGGGTTCTCAGTCGCTATCTTCTGAAATAGATCCTGAGTGGTATGCAAGTACATTTCTCTCTCTTTTGTCATCGTATTCCCCTTTCTATATCACTTAATTTGTTTTCTTATATCTCACTTCTGCACCGTATACATTCACGTTGGCGATTGCTCACCACCTTTTCCGGTGAACGTCCTCACCATTCGTTGAATACAGAATAGCGCCATGATCACCGCATTCACCGGTACTGCCGCATACGCATAGCCAGTGGGAAACTTCCACGTCTCGAACGGAATCGACATACGTACCCGCACAATCTGGATACCGTAGTAAAGCAGCACAAACAGAAACAGCATGAACAGTATGCTCTGTAATAGATCGATCGCTTTCGCTACCTTCACAGAGAATTTCCCGCTGAAAAAATCCATGATCAGATGATCGTGCCGTGAGTAGAGCACCGAAGTTCCCGTGAACACCATCCAGATGAACAGCAATCGCATCAGCCCATCCATAAACAACCAGGAGATGCCGAGTACATTCCGGAGCAGAATATTGCTTGATGTGATTAGAAGTACACCAAGAAACAGCATACCGGTGATGAACGTCAATATGACTTCAAGGCGCTTCAATAAATCGCTTACACCATGTTTCGTCATGACAGCACCTCCTAAAAGAGTAGCCCAGGCAGCCAGGTCACCAACTGCGGGACATAGGTGATGAGAACCAGCACACTCACCAGTGCGGTGATGTGTGGCCACATTTCCTTGATCAAGGTATTGATATTCACTTTCGCAATTTTTGTCTGAATGAACAGTAGCGCTCCCACAGGAGGAGTGACCAGCCCAATCATCAGATTGAATACGACGATCACACCATAGTGCACCGGATCAACCCCTAGCTGGATCGCAACTGGCAAGAGCACTGGGAAGAAGATCAACATGACCGGGACCGCATCGAGAATACATCCCATGAGAAGGAAGAAGATCAACGAAAGGAACAGGAACATATTCTTAGACAGGTTCATGGTCTGGATCAGATCGAATAGTTGCTGACCGAGTTGCTCGCTGCTCACGATGTACTGATAGATTCCCACTACTGCGAATATGATCATGATGGAAGAACTGAAAACAGCAGTATCTATGACGGTCTTGATGAACAGTTTGAAATCGAGACTTCGATAGACGAACACACTGATAAGCAGTATGTAGAGAATCGAAAGTGCCGCCACCTCTACGAGGGTCACAAAGCCAAAAACCACACCACTTATGATGATGATAGGTGCCAACAGGGCGAGTATGGTGTCCTTCAGCAGTCCCCAGAACTGAGGCCAGGATCGTTCAACTTCGACACTCGCATAGCCGCGTTTCTTTGCTTGATAGGTTACGAGTATCCAGAGTATGGCTGCAATCAGAAGCCCAGGGATGAATCCACCGATAAACATACGTCCAATGGATATACCGCTGATGATTCCGATTTGGAGCATGGGAATGCTCGGGGGGATGATGGGTCCGATGACCGCGGAGCTCGAATTGATGGCTGCCGCAAATTTATCATCATACCCTCGTTGCTTCATAATGGGATGAAGCACAGCTGAAGTGCTACTTGCATCGGAGACTGCCGAGCCGGAGATTCCTGCCATGAATATACTCACGACGATTGATACATAGGCAAGTCCTGCCCGGAATCGACCAACGAAGAAGTCAGCAAAATCGGTGAGTTTCTTGGTGATTCCCGATGAGCTCATGAGATTCCCCGCCAGAATGAAAAACGGTATGGCCACGAGGGTGTCCGAGTTCACTCCGGATACGAGTTGACTGACAATGAGTCTAAGCGAGACATCTCCTCTGAAGAGTAGGTAAATAGTTCCACTCGCTCCCATGGAGAACCAAATGGAAAAACCCAGCCCAATCATGAGAAACAAAAGGAAGAACATGGATAGTATCATAGGGGTATCCTTTGCTTGTAGATAGTTGCTGCGGGGAGCAGCATAAGACTATTTCCCCGCAGCTCTTCTTTACGTTACATGCTTCTCACTTTGTCGAGCAGTCCGGCGGGCCATTTATCGCCGTCCCAATCTGCAAACACACCCTCGAGTGCTCCACGAATGAGGTCGAGGCGGAGTTCTGGCTCGGTGACAACGGTCATATTCTCTGCAAGCTTTTTGTATGCTGCATCGAGCTGTTCGTTGGTAAGTTCAGTTACCAGAGCTCCAGCAGCTTCACTGGCATCGTAGATAGCCTGTTTGTCGGCATCGCTGAGCGAGTTGTAGAACGCAGGACTCATGTAGAATGTTTCGATATCACGAATGTAGTCGGTCTGCATGTAATAGTCCTGGACTTCGTACATGCTGGTGTTGGCTACGGTGATTGCACCATTTTCCTGTGCATCCACAACACCGGTTCTCAATGAGACATAGAGGTCGGCAAATGGGATCTGCTGAGGAAGCGCACCGAGGCGCTGCATGACTCGAAGGACAACTTCACTTGCGGCCGTACGAATCTTGATTCCACGGAAGTCGGCAGGTGTGAGGATCTTCTTGTTTGCCGTGAGTCCGCGAGGTGCCGTATCTCCTGCAATGTTGAGAATCTTCACTCCGGTTGCCTGTTCTGCTTCAGCGACGATCGGCTTGAAGTCGTCTGAGAGGAGTGCCGCACGCATGTGCTCGTAATCTCTGTAAAGGAAGGGAATTGCTGTAATTTCAAAAGCTTCACCACCATCGATGAATGCGAGTGTGTTGATTCCTCCGTAAGCAATTTCCAGATCCCCGGTCTTCATCTGTACGAACATCTCCTGAATGCCACCAAGCTGGCTGTTAGGGTATACGTTCACGGTGAATCGACCGTCAGTCTTCTCTTCCACAAGTTCTGCAAAAAGCAGAGCACCTTTGTGAGTCGGATGCTCGGTGTCACGAATGTGACCAAGCTTGATTGTCCGTGCCCGGTCTGTCTGACCCTGGGCAAAGACCAATGTTGTGGCAAGTGCCACGAACAAGAGTGCCAATAATACTTTCTTCATACTCATATCCTCCTTGATATGTTCTATAATCCATTAGATCATTTGATCTTTATGCTCATTACTCCAGGTGATCACATCTTTGAAATGGTGATGCAGACATGACGCTATCTTCGATGGGTCACCAGCTTTCAAGGTGCTCACCAGTTCTCTGTGGAGAGCGATGAATTCTCTATAGTTGCTGGTTTTGTACCGTTTCAGCATTGTCAGCAATCGTTGGAATGTGCTGAATACTCCAATGAGACTCTCCAGCAACTCGTTGTCGAGCTTTGCATACAGTCGCCTGTGAAACGTGGTATGAGTCTCTACCAGCTCCTCCTCGGGAACATTGAGCCCCACTTGCTCTTCCATCTGCTGTATGAGCATCTCCAATTCTTCATAATCGTCCTCAGTTAAGACCTCCATCGCCTGCTTTAGGAAGGCTTCTTCGAGTGCCATGCGCACGTCGATAATCTGCCTGAATTCCCGCACATGAATACGAAGGTTGAAACTAAGATTCTCCACCATGGCATCGAAATTGAAATCCCGCAGGAATCGACCTTTTCCATGGAGTGTCACGATCACGCCGAGCGCTTCGAGAGAACGGAATGCCTCACGAGTAGAGGCCCTGCTGATGCCCAGCCTCTGGCTGAGGAATGTCTCAGATGGGAGAGGATCACCCGATTTCAGATTGTTATCGAGTATGTAGAGCTTTATGCTCTGCAGTGCGCTCTCCGAAATCTTGTCGTGCGGGATCTTCTGCAAATCACTGTTATTGTAGGTCTGTTTCATTCCATGGTCGAACATCGGCCTCTCCATACGCTTCCTCTTCTGCATCAGGTCGCCTTCCGATACAGCTCTACTGAACCGAGAAGAGTTCGTTCTATTTCAATCTGTTCTTCCCCAATCTGCCACTTGAATACGGTGATGTTCACGGGGGAACCTGGTTCCAAGGATGCACGGTCTTGCATGTTCAGCAGATTCTCTCCGTTCGTTGTCGCCAGAGGGATGATTCGATCGAGGCTTTCTCCGGTTGCGTTTGCGAACTGGGCAATGCAGCGATCGAGCAAGTGTCCTGCCCCTGCAAGGAATGGGGTGCCCGCAAGGCTGATGTGTCCGTCTGGATGCACCTCGGTACTGATATCTCCCCACCTATAGGTGCCCGGCTCCGATCCACCTATGGGTGCTACGTCGCTTACGAGGATGATGTGGTCGAGTCCTTTGGTTCTTCTGAGCACTTTCATGAAGCTGGGTGGGAGATGATAACCATCTGCAATGATGCCGGCGTGTAGGTTGTCGTTCGCCAGTTGTTCCCAGAGATAGTTCTTCAGTCGTGGCAACTCTGCATGGCTACCGTTCCCCAGATGTGTGGAGAGTGTTGCTCCGGCTGCTACGGCGGCTGCTATATCGTCTGGACTCGCCGCTGAATGACCGATTGCGATGGTGATACCCTGCTGCACGGCTACTTTGATAAAATCGATCGCGCCTGCTCTCTCAGGAGCAAGTGTGACGACCTTCAGCAATCCTTGAGCCGATTCTATCCACTCGTTCATTTCTTCTATCGATGGGTCACGTACGTACTTGGCATCGTGGGCTCCTCTTGGTCCATCTATCGATGAGATGAACGGGCCTTCCACATGGATAGCTGGAATGGCTCGCTGCAAGAGGGGTGAAGCTTTTACTGCTTTCGCGATGATCGATAGATTTTTGCTGATGCGCTCACGCGAGTTGGTGATGATGGTGGGCACGTGCCGTGTGGTGCCCGATTCTGCAAGTGCGTATACGAGTCGCTCCATATCGGAGGCAGTCAACGTTTCGCTGCTGTAGTCGATTCCTCGATATCCGTTCACCTGAAGGTCATAGAAACCTGTCGAAATGAAGGGGAGGTTTTGTTCATGCGCAATGGTTCTCTGTGCTTCAACCACTCCATTGGAGATGGTGAGTTCTATTGCTGAGCCTGTCTCGACGTGTATTCCTTTCAGTTTCATGGACACTCCCTTTCTGTGAAACAACCTCATCTGTCATTGGACGACGGTTGTCTGACAAGATCTAGTATATCATGCATTTCCCTGCTGTCAACCGAATATTTTCAATCCGATTGAGTCACTGTGGGATCACTGTTTCATGCTTCTTGCAGCTCTTTGGAATTCGTCTCTTTCTGATTGCTCGCTTCACATGTGGTTGAATGTTTATACGCAATACTAGAGAGCCCCAACCGAGTACTAGGTGTGCTCGGAGGATCCTTCTCCCCTCATAGTAAACAGCCTTTCACCATACAGCCCCCTCTGAACACCCCTAGAATGCAGGTAAACGAGGAGGCTTTTGCGGCGGAATTCACGAAGATGTGCATCCTAGTACCCGAGAAGTAAGGTGAACGTGGAAATGTGGCATTCTACCCTGCTTGATTAGAACCAATACAGTGCCGATGCTCCGATTCGCATCTTATCCATCTGGATATCCATCGCCTGGAAGTCACCATTATCGATGGTGTATCCGACAGTTGGGGCCTCCAAGGAGACACCGAGGGAGAATTTCCCGATATGGGCATCGAGGTGCAATCGATACCCTATGAGCGAGCTCGAGAAAACCTCTCCGAAATTATCGACGAACAAGTAGCACCACACCTGCGGATTAGAGTCATCTTTTATAAGGCGAAGACTGCGGCTCTCCCCTTCATTGAAATATATACCGTAAAAAGGTCCGATACCGAGACCAAGGTCGAGAAATCCAAACAGTGGTGTACGAATACCGACAGTCATGATGCCCGAGTAGAATTCGTTCCCGTTGATGAAGGTTCCATTCATGGTAAATTCCAGTATGAGAAGCTGAAGTCGTACATCTGTGCCGAAACTATAGGCTGTTGGATCGAGTATGGTTTCGGCCGGAACCCCATCGTATACCGACTCGAAGTGACGTGCGTAGTTTCCGATACCCAAGGCGATTGGCCTTGCAGAAACGGCAGTGATAAGTATGCTGGACACCAGCAACACCAACAAAAGTCTCTTCATGATCGTCCTCCTGGACAGTGTGGATTACTAACCAGTGTCCGAAGAGTTGAGGATTAGAATTCAGTAATTGGGTACACACCCGGGCACTTCGGGACAAGTCTATACCTGTGAATGGCATACGTCAATATAAATCGGAAATGAGTCAAATTTTGTTCCTGTATCTGTATATTAAAGAAAACGGGTCCTGGAAGCTCTCTGAGATTGGTTGTGGTGGAGTAATGCAACTGCGTATCGCCGCAAGCTCCACTCGCCTTGCAGGGTTTATAACGAGGCTACCAGTGCACAGTAGGCTCCTTGTGTTTATGACCACTTACCAAGGATGCTGATGCCTACAAGATCCCTTGGTTAGAACCGTGAACGAATCCTTCAGATAGAGAGACCCAACAGAGTACTAGGTGTGCTCAGAGGATCCTCCTCCCCTCACAGTAAACAGCCTTTCACCATACAGCCCCCACTGAACACCCCTAGAATGCAGGTGAACGAGGAGGCTTCTGCGGCGAAATTCACGAAGATGTGCATCCTAGTACCCGAGAAGTAAGGTGAACGTGGAAATGTGGCATTCTACCCTGCTTGATTCTAAAACCTCCATTGCATCAGCGCCTCGTTCAGACTTACCTCCACCCGTGCCCTCGGATTATTGAACGAACACAACCCATGCCCGGGTAACATGACATCAAAATCGAGCTTAGCCATACGAATCAACGACTGCAGATAGACATCACGATCGAAATCGATAGAACCACTCCAACCAAAATGTCCATACCCGAGAGTACCAATAACATCACCTGAGAAAAGTACTCGCCTACCCCGCCACATCAGCGAATAGGCAGTACATCCCAATGTATGTCCAGGAAGATGGGTAGCGAGGACCGACAGCCCATCTTCCTCACCAGACTGTGCAGACGCTGAGCCAATACTGAACTGCTCACCGTCCTCAACCATCCGATCAACAACAACCGGAACAAACTGTTGATGATACAAGAAACCGCAGCAGCGCTCATCACCAGAAGCCACCGAATCGGCAGTATGTGGATGCGCCACGATCGTCACCCCGCGCTTCTTGAGCAAATGCGCTGCGTTGGCATGATCGTAGTGGGAATGAGTCAACAATACCGTGGAAATTCTGGAAGGATCCAAATCCCACATCGACATGTTTCGTTCTATCTCAGGCCAAGAGGTACCATTGCCACAATCGACCAGCACCAGTTGATCCGACAGCTCCAGAACGTAGACATTGCAATCGTCGAACGGACCAGAACCCTGATCCCCGGTGAGACCCGAGAGGCTCCCTCCGACTTGATACAATCCGGGTAGCAACTGCATATGTGTGCCCTCCTTGTCGATGGTTCTACCAGAAGCTCGCCTCCAGCTCCATACACAACCAATGGTAGACAGGAAGATGCAACTCCTGCACCATAAATGTCTCCCGTTGCGGAACACGAATACAAACATCACAGAGATTGAAAAGTGCACCGCCATCCTCTCCGGTCATCCCCAACACGAACATCCCCTTAGCTTTGGCCACTAAGGCTGCATAACGTACATTCTTTGCATTCCCGCTTGTGGAAATGCCCCAGAAGAGATCGCCAGATCGTCCATACCCGTACACCTGCTGGGCGTAGACCAGTGCTGGATCAACATCGTTCATGAATGCTGTCGAAAGGCTTTGATGGGAAGAGAGACAGATCGCAGGAATAGCCCCTTCGAGCTGTGCCGCAAGATGGGCACCCTCAGCTCCAGCCTGATCGGTCAGCTGCTTGGCAACCTCACCTATGATCGGACGTTTGCGAACGAAGGATTTCATCAGCTCACCAACTATATGCTCAGAATCGGCACTGCTACCTCCATTACCTGCCACGAGGAACGTCCCGCCAGAACGTGCGACGCGAACCGTCAGATCACGTGCAGCGTCGAGCGATGATGATATCTGCTGCAATATAGGATACCGCTCCACGAGGATCTCCCGTGAATAGTCCATCTTTGTATATGCCATCTACAACCTCCTCTTTTCAAACTGGTCGCGAGCTATCCCGAGCGCTGCCATATCACCCAATCGCTCTCCGAGCAGACTAGGAACAACCTCGCATCGGGCATACGACACCGGAAGTGTCTCATCACGAAGCACCTGATCCATGATGGGACGGAACAGATCTTCATCCCGACTGTAAATGCTCCCGATAATAATTCGTTGTGGATTCAACAAGTCGACCAGCAAGGCCATGCCCGATCCGAGCATCCGAGCACTTTGATCGATTACCCGCTGTGCATAAACCTCACCATGCTTGGCTCGTTCGCAAACTTCTTTTGCACTTACGCGAACTCCTGTGGCCATTTCGTAGAGGCTGGAAATCCCTGAGCCGCTACAGAAACTCTCCCATGAGCCATCTTTGTAATAGCAATAGGGACCCGACTCAGCCATGCGCCAGTGGCCGACCTCGCCGGCAAGTCCATCTGGTCCCCGATAGAGTGCTCCATCGAGAATCAAGCCAGCTCCCAGACCCGTTCCGAAGGTGAGGAACACGATCGAGTCATACCCCTTTCCATTGCCCCAGTACCACTCGGCAAGAGCACAGGCGTTCGCATCGTTTTCGAGAAAGGTTGGTACGCCAAAATGATCTGTGACAATGTCCACGATGGGCACATCGTCCCACCCAGGAAGGTTGGGAGGACTCTGGATGATACCGCGGCGGCTATCCAATGGGCCTCCACAGGAGATGCCTATGGCACTGTAGCCGTCTGAGCTTTCCGGCACGTGTGCAAAGATATCCGAAATCACATCCTCGACACGAGAGCGAGTGGGGAACTTCCGCTTCTCCAAAAGCTTCCCTTCACTGTCTCCGACACTGATCGCTGTCTTGGTTCCTCCGATATCGATGCCGAGATAGATGGGTGCAGTCATATCGTATGCCCCTACCCTTTGACCGATCCCGAAAGGAGCCCTTGGATGAAGTACTTACCAAGGAAGATGTAGACAAGAAGCGTAGGGATGGCTGCAATCAAGGCACCTGCCATCTGTACGTTCCACTCGATTACCTGTGTCCCGGCTAAGTTCTGCAGTGCGACCGTGATCGGTTGTATCGAAGGTCGTTGGGTCAAGGTCACGGCAAAGAGGAAGTCGTTCCACACACTGGTGAACTGCCAGATAAGCACGACCACCATGGTCGGCAGTGAGATAGGAACCACGACTCTGGTGAAGACCCCCCACAACCGTAGTCCATCCATCATCCCGGCTTCCACCAATTCATCGGGGATCTTTGCATAGTAGTTACGGAACATGAGCGATGAGATAGGCAGACCATAGATTATGTGAGTAACTATCAGCCCTGAGAGTTTTCCATACAACCCGATCGTGTTCATGCTCCGGACCAGCGGGATCAGAATACTTTGATAGGGGATGAACATGCCAAAGATAACCAGAGCGAATATCGTGTTCGAGAAACGGAACTTAACCTTGGCAAAGATGAACCCAACGATAGAACCGAAGATCACCGAGAAAAGACTCACTGGTATGACGAGGATGAAGCTGTTCTGGATATTCTGCGACAGCTTGACGAACGCTTCGGCGTATCCCTCGAGTGAGAGGTTGCGTGCAGGAATCCACATCTCGCTGATGCGTACATCGGCAAATGGTTTGAGGCTGTTGTTCATGATTACGTAGAGAGGAAAGAGGAAGAGGAACACAGCTATGACGGCAAATCCGTATTTGAGCAACTTGCTCGTTGAATGCATTCTCATTCCGAGTCCCCCCGTAAAGTAGAGAAGAGGTACGGCACGATAACCATGGCTACTAAGAGGAGCATGATAATCGAGATGGCGGCTCCCTCTGCATAGTGATTCCCACGGAATGTGGTTTCGAACATGAACAGTCCGGGGAAGTCGGTGACGAAGGCAGGTCCTTTTCCGGTCATCGCATATGCCAGGTCGAATATCTTGAGCGATATATGACCAAGCACGATCATGGCCGAGAAGGTGATCGGTTTGATGATGGGCAGAATCA
>Ga0334901_1001601_pt1 | contig 22903 bp, 20 predicted proteins | sample GraSluR3_MG_3_FD_207216 | JGI IMG/M metagenome (GOLD analysis project Ga0334901, IMG submission 207216) | Sludge microbial communities from methane-producing bioreactor in Wageningen University, Netherlands - Granular Sludge_15_08-R3 | ecosystem: Engineered > Bioreactor > Anaerobic >... | reverse complement strand
CCTGGCGAGAATTGACAGAGAGCGGTATAAAGATATAGTCTTTGCTAATGGGATAACCCTGAGAGAAGAGCAGGAACCCTATTATACAAATTCCACCCAACTCCCTGTTAATTACTCCGACGATATCTTCGAAGTGCTCGATAAGCAGGATCCGATTCAGATAAAATATACCGGGGGAACAGTTCTCCATATCTATGGAGGAGAGAGAATAGAAGATCCGGAAGTAGTTAAAAAACTGGTTAACAAAATCTGTTCTAACTATCATCTTCCATACTTTACCTTCACTCCGACCTTCAGTATCTGTCCAACCCATGGATACATAAGCGGTGAAGTTATGTATTGCCCCGTTTGCCAGGAACAAACCGAGATCTATTCTCGGGTTACAGGCTATCTGCGTCCAGTATCTCAGTGGAATGCAGGCAAACAGGAAGAGTTTAAAAACAGAGTTAATTTCAGGATAAAAAAGGTAATATGAAGATTGGTGGCTTACTAAAAACGTCTTTGATCGAATACCCGAAGATGATCTCCGCTGTCATCTTCACTCAGGGTTGTAACTTCAGGTGTCCCTACTGTCATAACCCGGAACTTGTCGATCCGGAGCGGTATTCTAACACTATTTCCGAGGAAGAGCTCTTGACATTTTTACATAAGAGGAAAAAATTGCTTGATGCGGTGGTAATAACTGGCGGAGAACCAACAATACACGAAGACCTACCCCGCTTTATGAAGAGGATAAGAGAGATCGGTTATCTGATAAAACTCGATACGAACGGGACTAATCCGGATATGCTTAGACGAGTGTTGGATATGAAGTTAGCTGATTATATAGCGATGGACATCAAAGCTCCATTAGAGAAGTATTCCGAATTGACTCGTGTCCCGTGTGATACAGCTGCGATAAAGAAATCGATTGATATCCTCGCCAGAGCAGCTATAGGAGTGGAGTTCAGGACAACGGTTCTAACCACACTCTTGACAGAGGAAGATATAATTGAAATTGGTAAACTGGTGCCCCCGGGCAGGAAGTTTTTCTTACAGCATTTCGAACCGACCAAGACGTTAGATCCGAGCTATCTGGACGAGAACAGCCCTTCTCTTCTTACGCTTGAGAAGCTGGCGGACAAGCTTGGCCAGGCAGCGCATAATTATGCTGTAAGGTAATTTAGAAATATAAGTAAGAAAATGTATCGAAGATGCGTTAGTAAAAGAGGAGATATAATTGCTTAATAAACCTAAGGAGGTTGTATGAGAATAGTCTACCTTATCACTGCATTGATAATGATATTCTCAGTCTCAGTTGTTACGAGTGAAATTTCTACAACACCACTAGAAGAGCTTACTATAGAGAAATCCGGAACGGCTTTGACGGGAGAGAGGCAGGCAGGTAGCGAAGAATTACTGGAAACAGTAATCAACAAATTAGAGAAGCTGGAAGATCAGTTTATCGGTGAGTTATCAGACTCAGAACGAGCAGCAGCGCAGGAGATAATTCAGGAAGTGTATGCTATGTTATCATTTATATCATCTGATACACCGATCACTACCGATCAGGAATCTGTACCTGAATGGCTGGTTGAAGTCTTGAATAATGATCTTACTGATGAAGATGGAACTGAGGAGATTGAAGGATCAGATTCTCTCGATCAGGAACTTATCCAGACACGAATTCCCATGAAGGAAGATAATTATATCAATCTCTTAAATTCCGTCAGAAATGAGAGATTCTGGGATGATCAGATACGAATTATTCGTCTATCAGCAATGAATTCCTACTATAATGTCGATCAGATCATTGGTATGCTGGGATTATTCACTTTTTTCGAGGACCAGCAAGAAGTTTTAAGAGTTATGTATCCCCGGGTTGCAGATCCGGAGAATGCTTATCGCATACCTAATGCCTTTCACTTCTATTCTGACAGATATGCAGTTGAGGAGATAATCATCAATAATTAGGTGACTAGCAGTATGATCACTAAATTATAATAGCCGGTCAAGACCGGCTTTTTCTTTAGGTATAATGTCGCGTGATAATAAGTTAAAGGGTCAGGAAGGCGAAGAGTTAGCTCTGATTTACCTTCGGAATAAAGGATATCAGATAATAGCTCAGAACTATAGTTGCCGTTATGGTGAGATCGATATTATAACGGCAAAGGACGGATTGATTATCTTCGTGGAGGTTAAAGCTCGGAGCAAGGATATAGCGGCTGCATTTTCGAGCGTTTCGGTGAGAAAAAGGCTTCGGTTGATACGGACTGCTCTCGATTTTCTAAGAAGATATCCTGAGTTTAATGATTACTGTTTAAGGTTTGATGTAATTGGCATCATCAGAAGTAATATTGGCCGGAAAAGTTACATCGAACACATAGCAGATGCTTTTCGGGTTGAAGAGCTTGAGGATTATCTCTGATGCAATAGTTTATGCTTGATTACAAATGAGAGACACCATCAACTAATCAAGAGGAGAGATACGGGGGGGATCAATATTAATCCTGAGAGGACCTGATGATTTGTCTCTGGAGGGCTGTTGAGTCGATTTAGTACCTGGAACGTAGATAAAATTGTTGTGCCCTACATCGAATCTAAGATCATAATAATCCAAGATATTCGTAGAGTTATAGATAACTTTGATATCCCACAGACCGGGAGCTATGTTCCATCTCTTATCTCTCCCGGGTTGGATCGGTTCTGTTAACCTGTTAGTTCCCCAGTATGATTCACCTGCCGGAGTTACATACACTTCATAAATGGGCAAATACGAATTGTTGACAATCGTCAGAGCACCAGCATCGTATTTGATTCTTTTATATAACCTCGAGCCGGCCTGGAGTTTTACAGAATAATGTGAAGGGAAGAGAAACGGTTTCTCTCTGATGTTTACATACAGTATCATTTCTTCTGATTGAAACAGCGATCTACTCAGGCTCCATTTTTTCTCAAGAGAATGATAGGGTGGAATATAATGAAGAGTATTTTCTATCTGCACTTCTGTTGTAGTTTCGGTATCATTATAGAACGTTATAATTGCATCTTCCGCACAGGAAACCAGGACAAGAAGAGCCAATAAACTTAACAGGGTAGAAGATATTCTTTTCATAATCAATACTCCTTAAACCAGGAGAACACCTTACAGCAAGGATAAGTCCTATCCAGATAACACCGGACGGTGAGAGAAGTTACAAGAGTTTATACCAGTTCAGGATAACTTACTCGACAGCATCTACGGGTGATAGCATTTGCAGAGGTTCGTTCTTCACGATCTGGAAGAGCCGTTCAGCAGCACGGAGCTTCTCGTCTGTATAGATAGAATTGTAAATGACATCAGTGAGTACTCTGAGATCGAATCTCTTTTCCAGTAACAGTTCAAAAAGGGTTTTCGTTTCCGGCAGGTATATAGTCTGATAATCGACGATAAGTGCCATTTCTGCTGCTTTCCTGATCGCCCGATCAAGGTTGCCAATCTCATCGATCAAACCGACTTCCAGAGCCTTATGACTGCTCCAGATCCGGCCACGAGCGACCGCTTCGACCTCATTGTAAGGGATCGATCTTCCTTCGGCAACTCTCTCCTTGAATTCTATATATGTATCATCCAAACTTCTCTGCAGGGCAGCGATGCTTTCCTGATCTTGTCCTTCCCAAAGATTGAGAAAATTAGAGTACTTTCCCCGACTGATAGTATGTGGTCTGACCCCGATCTTTTTGCCCATCTGTTCCAGATTGGGGATCATGGCAGCAACACCTATAGAACCTGTAATTGTATAAGGGTCAGCGACAATATAATCACCTGCTGCAGCAATATAGTATCCACCGGATGCTGCAGAATTACCCATAGAGATAACTATCGGTTTACTGATATTAAGTCTCTTTATCTGCTGATATATCTTTTCCGATTCAAGGGCACTACCACCCGGGCTATCAACACGTAAAACTACCGCCGTTATCCTGCGGTCTTTTTCGATTTTTTTGAAGATCTTTTCTACTTTTTGGGAAGAGATGTAGTTCTGGTTGAATCCCCCTGTCGGTAGCATAATAGCACCCTGAAGATATACGACGGCGATCTTTGCTCTTTCACCTCTAAAGGAGGCTCTCGGGTTATATTTCCCTGAGGAGAGGATATGCTCACTATTGATTCCTAATTCTTCTAGCATAGTTTCTCTGGACGCTAGTTGATCAACAACTCCTTCTTCAAGTGCATAATCACCTTTGATAAAGAGCTCTTCTCGCTCTTCGAAAATCGCTCTCCACTGACCGGGTTCCCAGTCTCTCTGTTTACTCAGGTTGTCCAAGAGGTTTTCGTATATATCATCAACCAGTTCAGCAGCACTCTCTCTGAACTCTGGTGACATCTCCATCCGGGTAAAATTCTCTCCTGCTCCTTTGTAATCACCGGCATGCAGAACTGTTATCTCTACTCCGAGTTTATCGAGGAGGTCTTTCATATATAGAGAAGATATTCCGATACCACTGAGGAGAATACCGGATGATGCAGAAGGGTGTAGATAGATTTGATCAGCAACAGAGGCCAGATAGTAGTCGCTGTTAGAGGCCGTTTCCAGGTAAGCATAAATCGGTTTACCCCTCGCTTTGAACCGTTCCAGAGCAATAACAAGCTCATTCAAAGTAGCATAACCGGAGATAACAAAACTCGGTTCCAGTATGATACCGACAATTCTATCATCTTCGACTGCTGCATTGATCTTATCTATTATCTGACGGGCTGATGGGTTTCTACTGAAATAGAAAAAATCCTGGTCGATCTCTCTATGCTCTTCGATCATCCCACTTATCTGAAGGTTCAGAAAGGTATCCGGTCTGATCGGATCTTTTTTCTGGCGACTGAGAAGCATAAGTCCGGAAAAGACCAAAATAGACGAAATTATTAAAAGCAGGATTGCCGTGAGGCAACCGAAAGCGAACCATTTCTGTTTTAAGTATCCTCGCGAAGGTAGTTGACGATACTCTCTCTTCTGGGCTGGCCTGAGATCACTGGCGGGGATTTGTTGTTCATTGTTATCCATCTGAGCCTCCAATAGCATATAGATAAATTCCTTATATCTAAAGCCTAAAAATAGTAAAGAACTTTTTGCTTATCAAATCTTCTGGCTATTCTATTGAGATATTGAGTTCCTTGAGTTTTCTTGATAAATTACTCTGGTGCAGGCCGAGTGCCTGAGAAGTCTGGGTGATATTATTGTTATGTTTTCTCAACTGTTCAGTCAGATAGCGGGTTTCAAACTCTCTCTTTTTTGACTGGAAATCCGTCGTCTCTTTCCAGAAGATGAATTCGTTCATCTGTTCCTCGTCTCTTGTTTGGTGAGAATCGAGAAGGTGGAACTGATAGAGAGCTTCCGGTGTTATCGTGGTGCTATCGACGAGAATGTAGATTCTTTCTACAAGGTTTTTCAATTCCCTCACATTGCCCGGGAATGGCCAGGACTGCAACTCTCTTATTGCCTCACGGGAGAACTCTTTAAGGGGTACTTTCATATCTGAGTGGAAGAGCAGTGAGAAATGTTCTATCAAGAGAATTATATCTTCAGGATGGGTTCGGAGTGGTGGACTGATAATCGGAATCACGTTCAACCTGAAATAGAGATCTTCTCTGAACTGCCCGGTTTTGACCATCTCCTCGAGGTTCTTATGAGTTGCGGCAATAATCCTGGTATCTATCTTCTCTTTCTTGTTGCTCCCAACTCTCTCGAATTCACCCTCCTGTATGACTCTCAGAATCTTTGCCTGTGCCGAAAGACTCATATCACCGATCTCATCGAGAAAGAGGGTTCCCTTGTTCGCCTCTTCCAGTTTACCCTTCTTACTTCTAACTGCTCCGGTGAAAGCACCTTTCTCGAAGCCGAATAGTTCACTCTCGACGAGCTCATTGGGAATGGCGGCAGAGTTGAATTTTATAAAGGGATTAATACGGCGCTGGCTCTGATTATGGATTGCATAAGCTATCAACTCCTTGCCAGTTCCACTCTCGCCACGGATAAGGACCTTGGCGTTCGAGGGTGCGACCTTTTCGATCAGTTTACGTAGATCGGTTATTTCCTGACTGTTACCGATCAGATTAAACTGAGCAGAATAACTGGATCTCAATCTTTCATATTCTCTGCTAATATTACTGAATTCCAGAGCTTTCTTGACGCTGATTTTGACTTTAGGGAGGCTGAGCGGCTTTTCCAGAAAATCGTAAGCACCGAGCTTTATGGCTTTTACTGCCTCACCGATTCCGCTGTGCCCGGAGATCATAATAACTTCTATCCCGGGATCTATCTTCTTGATCTGTTCTAGAACTTCCAGCCCGTTAATATTAGGCATCGATACATCAAGGAGAACCACCTCTGGTAACTCATCGGCTACAAATTCCAATCCTTTGCGTGGATCCTGATGAGAATAGCAGTCATATCCCTCATCTTCCAGAATATTAGTCAGAGATAAGCAGATATTTTCTTCGTCATCAATTATCAAGATTCTCATTTATGCTCCTCAATTATGATCTCGAACGTAGTTCCCTTATCTTTCTTGCTCTTGACATGGATATGGGATGAATTGGCGTCACAGAGTCTTTTCACAACAGCCAGGCCAAGCCCTGTTCCTCTTTTCTTTCGGGAGAAATAAGGATCAAAGATATGAGGCAGATCCTCAGGATCAATACCAGAGCCGAGATCCTTTATCTCGATAACAATAAAGTTATTGCTCTGCTTGAGGGTGATTGTGATCAAATCATCGGACTGGCTGGCATCGACAGCGTTCTGCAGTATATTTGTTATGATCTGGTAGAAGTGTGTTTTATCGAACTTAATCTTTATATTCTCCAGGGAGTTGAATTGTATTTGATAGTTGTGCAGGTAAGGCTGGACAATCTTTTCAATCTCCGGCACAGGGTCAAAGAGAGTTAAATCAGGGGTAGAGATTTTAGCGAAATTGGAAAAGGATTGGACCAGTTCCCGGAGGTTATTGACTTCCTGATTGATAATATGGATCGCTTCGGGAAATATCTCTTTAAACTTCTCCTCATCCGTTTCGAATTTTTCTTCCAGGCGGTGTGTCGACAACTGGATTGGGGTGAGAGGATTTTTGATCTCGTGAGCCAGCATCCTGGAAAGCTCTTTCCAGATCATCTCTTTCTCCGCATGTAGCAGCTTGCTCTGCGTAAAATCGAGTTCGTGCGACATATCGTTGAAAGATTGTTGTAAGACCCGCAGTTCCTTGATCCCGGAGGTAGGCAAATATACAGAAAAATCGCCCTCTCTGATCTTCGCTGTAGCATTCTGCAGGTCCTGCAGAGGTTTTGTTATCTTGTAGAAGACGAAGATAAAAATAACAATCGAAACAATCATTAGCAGGATAAGAAATATTGAGGAGTATACCTGAGTCTCTGCTCTGATCATATCAATAGCCATCAGAGATTGTCTGATATTGACTGCTAACTCTTTAGCTTTCAGGCTATCCTCTACCGTCTTAAAATTGAGATCGGAAAGTGATTCGTCAATATGGAAGTTCTTGTAAGCTCTGTCAATCTCCTTCTGCTGGCTGTTGAAGAAAATATTTATTATCAGCAGACTACTGAGATAGAGAAAGATGAAGAGGAAGATCACTATCGTTCTCAGACTCAAATTAACTTTCATAGCTCCATACCTTATAATCGAATGATATCTTTGGGGTTCTGTTATGCCAGAGCAGCATGGGATCGAATTCTCGTTCCAGAGATTCCAGGGTAATCCTGTCCATATAGGCCATTAAGTCGAAGCTGTATGTCCCTTCTATTCCCCAGTAATCATAGAAGATATCGATCTGAGAGATAATTACCCGGAGTTCTTCACAGGAATCTGTGTAAGTATAATAGTTTGCTGCTTCTGCATCGATCTGAAAATAACGATTCATAGGATCAAATAGAATAGTGTTATGATAATCCAGTGTGTCGATCACGTAACCGTCTCTCTTGACTGTCAGAGAATAGGTTACAATGACAGGACTTCCGGAACGGAATATCTGTTCGAAATCGTGTTCGAAAGCATTTACCAGCTTAGTCCGGATTCTAATGACATCGGCATCATGTCCGATCAGGACGTCGGAAAAAGCAGCATGATTCCCCTCATAGGAAGAGAAGAGCATCATTGCTGCTGATACTATACCGGATAATGCCTTACCTGCGAAACTGAACATAAACCAACCCTCTTTAAGATTACAATTTTATATATTCTGTAACATTTAGCTCTGTCAAGAATTTTGATCTCCTTAACCAACAAGCCCGGACCGAAAGAATCAGCCCGGGCTTGTTCTGCATAGCCCTGAAGCTATTAGGGAGGATTTAGAAGCTAAACCAGGGCCCGACAGTTAGTGTCAGGCTGTTAAAAGAAGTGTCCGGAGAATCGGTGACCTGATAAATATCACCAGAATCATCGATATTCCAGCCGGAATGTGGTGAGTAAGAGACGATATATCCTGCTTCACCTCGAATGCCAAGCCAGTCTGTAATTTTATACATGAGTTCGGCCTTTGGCTGCAGGAATATATAGCTCCTGGAGAGATGCAGGTAGTTATTGGAAGAACTGTCGATATCTTCATGCAGGTTATACCAGTTATAACTACCATGATTCTGTGATACTTCGACAGTAGTCTTACCCCAGCCGAGCATGGCTCCAAATCCGGTAAAGAATTTCCTGCTCAATGCGAATCTTTGATCGATTGTTATACCACCATAGGATACTCGATATCTCAGTCGACGAATTACATCCTGACTTAATTCTGGATTATCTGAAGCGATAGTATGAGCTATTCTTCTATCCAGGCTGTAACCTGCACCCATACCACCGAGAAAAAGCCCCTTACCTATATTCAGTCTGCCACCTCCACCGTGAAGCAACTGGCCTTTGTCATCGATTTCAGCAAAACCAAGGCGTGAGATCAGGTCATTTATATCATCAATATCGGGCATATACCAAACCGGAATCCAACCACCTTCTACAGATCCAAGATCAATTTTAGGCTTTCTACTGGTAACAGTGGCGGTTGCGGGATCGACTTCTACACTATCATGCCGGGACCCAAAAGTGAAGTTCATTTCCATCTCCTGTCGGTTGCGGAATATCTTCATCTTCACCGTATCGCCGATATTATATGAATCGACGATGTTGCTGAAAATCCTCTTGTTTGCTACCCTATGGCCGTTAATCTCCATAATGATATCGTCTGGTAGTAACTTGTGTGCTCTGGCAGGACTGTTAGGAACTACTCTGGTGATCAATACTCCATAGAATTTGTTATACCCTAAATCGGTTGCCTGGGTCAGAGTTAGATCGTCGGTAACAACACCCATATAAGGTGAATCATTACGATGATCTCCTATCTGTATAGCTACTACGCTTTTGCCGGGAATATTATCAAGATCACGAGTTGCCTCTTCTACACGTTTCAATGCCTCGTTTAATTTACGATTAACTTCATCCATATCAACTTCACCCGCATTTTCAGGGATTTCTACTTGCAGTTGAATGTTCTTGTCTCTATCTGTCTCACTCTGTTCCTCATCGTAGTTCTCAACGAAGAATTTGTTCCAGATACTTTCATTAAAACTGTCTATGACCAGAGTTCCGCTCTCTCCTGCGAAATATTCGCCATTTGTAAGAGCAGATAAGCTGATCATTCCAGCCATCATTATTGCGATAACAATCGTAATTCTTATCATCTTAGCCTCCTTAATGAATGGGGATTACTACCAGCATTATATAGCAATTGCAATGCCAGAAAACTATTTGAGCAAAACTGGAAGAACTTAAAGATGAGGATAGATAGCGAGATGAGCGGAAGAGAGACATGTTTTATGAATAGAATAATAAGGTGATAAGCCCTAGAGAGCTTTCTCTATCACCCATATAAATATCATTATGATATAATAAGGGAAGCGAAAATATCATTACGATAGAGTCAGCGGTCTGGTTTGAAGAAGAGAATAGGAAGAGTTTCAGCTGATAATATCGAATCTCACTTTATAGAGTTTATTCCCTTTAATCATGTAGATCGATTTTTCCAGCAGGTCGAATTCACTGACGTAATTGATTCTCTCATCTGTTGAATAATGAGTGAGGGTATCACCGTTAAGGATGTTAATGAGGGTAAGGCCGTACATTTTTGGGAAGAGAATTATACTGGTATTAAGCCTTCTGTCCATTTCCAGTGAGACCTGTACCGGCTTATATGCAGGAGCTGGAGAGTATGACTGATCCAAGGCATCATCTTTCATTGACCAGACAATTTCACCGGTATCCCGTTTTAAACAGTAACTTCTATTGTCGCCTGTTAGAGCGATCATTAGATTAGAGTCAAGAATCTCCAGAGCAGTAATTGGCTCTTCCAGTGAGGTTCTCCAGCTATTTTTCTTGTCGCGTTTATCATAGGCATATAACTGGTCATGAGAGATGAGGTAAATATTACGCATACAGAAATATGGTCTCAAAGTAACCGGAAAAGGGAGAGGGCTTTCCCAATCTACAGTCAGTTCAATATTTCTTTGAGGGACGAGAAGAATGCCATAGTCTAGAGGCAATATTTCCTGTAGTTTCAGAATATCTATGTTTCTGAGTGTAAGCTGAAATTGTTCACGGGTAACATGTAATCTATCATCAACAGCATCTCTGCCGAGGAAGAGATAATAAATCGAGAAGATTAGCATCAGGAACATAAGAGCGGCCATGATGAGATGTTTTTTATTCTGGAAGCCCGATCTCTTCGATTTTCTTTTCGATTTTTCGTTATAAATAAGACAGTAGGGGAAGGTTTCTTTTCGGTATTGCTTCTCAATAGTATTTATCAGATTGAAGAAACCGACCTTTTTAATATCGAGTTCTCTTTCTGTATCTGTCGGAATGGCAATAAAGGTTGCGTTTTCAGGTATTTTATGGATAATTGATCTGACCTTTATATCTTTTCCCACGCTTCCAATCAGTTCCAGATCAGCTTTGGTTTTGATATGGGAATTGTCCCATTTCCTTCCCAACTCCTCTAATCCCTCATTATTCATTATTCCGGTGAGAAATCTACCGAAAGAGACGAAACAGATATCGTTTGAATCTATCACAGCGAGTAAGAGGGAGACACCTTCGTCTTCGGTTTTGTGTTTTCTCAGATTTGCATACAGTTCCCAGTTAAGATTGAGAAAGAACTCTTGCAGTAGTGTTGGAATGTTATCCCAGTAAATATTCTGCAGGTCTAACTGGACCAGTTTTTCCAGGATCAGAGAGTTAATCTTTTCGTGATAAGGTTTCTCCTTTCTGTAGTGAGTCAGGAGGATAATATTTCTGTTCTGATTCTGAAAGAAGTCTGAATAGTAGAGATTATTCTTATTAGTCTCTGCATGTATAATCTTAATGCACATCAGAGCCTCACTTTACTTTGGTTATTTCCTGTTTGCTTGTTTCCCACTTAATAAAGCTTCTATAAAAAACCCGCCAGAGAGAGGGGATATTCAGCATTATATTCGTATAAGAGGCATTCGCCATCGGGCAATAGCACTCCTTGCGACTGATAACCTTTCGTTCTCTCTTTGCTTCTCTGGAAAACCATATGGAACGGAATCTATAATTCTTTTCTCTCAGATTACCTACCGATTTACCCTTTATGCAGCAGAACCAGACCTCACCATCCGGTGCAATCTGACAGGAGGCGATACCGGCAAAGCAGGGTATGACCTGTTTCCTGTCACGCAGGATCTTCTTAACCAGGTTGTAGTATTCTATTCGGAAAGTCTGGGTTATGCGACTCATTCCCCTGAACTCAGTGTTCTTAATCCTGTGGAGCAGGAAATCAATCGCAGCTCTATATTCCAGGGCGTTTGGTGTAATATCCTTACCTAGATTGGCCAGTTCAACCCGTTCTTCAGCGATTTCTGTGATATAGGAATCGGGATCTAGTTGAAGCATAGTAGAGGCAATAGCAGGGAAGCTGTGCAGGTTATAACGTGATATGACCGTATGAATTCCAATAGAGAGATTTTTATACTTCAATTTACGTAATTGTTTATAAGTACTGATAACTTTCTGATAGTTCCCTTTGACATTTCTAATCCTGTCATGTTCCTCATCGATCCCATCGATAGAGAGGTTGATGATAATCTCTGTATTCGGTAGCGCTTTGCAGATCTGCTTAACCATATAGAAGATTCGTTGAGTAAGGATACCATTGGTCGGTATGTTGATAATCTTAGGTCGGCAGAATTTATCGAGAGCAAATATGATTTCCGGCAGGTCCTTACGGAGAAAAGGTTCACCACCACTGATAGTAACCCAATATGGTGCTCTGCCAATACTCTTGAATATCTTTTTATACTCTGCAACACTCATCTGGTCAGTCTTTTTAGTATAGATAGAGCAGGTCTTGCATCTGGAGTTACACTTATTTGTCACACTCAGAGTGTAACTGATCGGTAATAACCGCGGAAATTTGAAGATCTTGTATAATCTATAAATAATGGCTTTCAGCATCAAGGTGATCATTTCTCTGATCCTTCTTTAACTCGTTTAGTTGAATTTATCATAGTCCATTTGAATGGGTTCTTCTTTCTGATTTTCAGGTCATACCATCCCAGGTAGCGAGAATAAACTTCTAGAAAGCATATTACCAGAATATAGGGGATCTTCAAAGGTCTATTCATGGCCTCTTCCCAGAGAACAGTAAGTAACAATCCTGGATTATTAGTACTCACCTGGTAAGCATCCTTCTGTTTCAACCAGAGATGTCCGGCAGCAATACGGCGGCGTTGAACGATGAACTCTCGGATACTTTCCGGTCCTTTGTTGTGGATTATGGCAGCGGGAACATATAGTAACTTCAGGTTCTGTCTGGAGACGAGTGCTTCTATACTCGCCTCATCGACGGCACTATCTGCTGGAATACTATCCATAACCCTGCGGAATGCGACCATTTCACCCAGCTTGGGAGATCTCAGTGCGATACGGTGATGCAAGTTCCACTGTAGATTGACCCAGTAACCGATAAAACTGTTCGGACTATTTATGGGTACCGGCCTTCCTCCGGTCATTCCGATTCTTTTATCTCTGAAGGGGAAGATCATCTTTTCTACTGCATCCTCATCCGGGATAACATCTCCACTGCTGATCAGGAGAATATCCTCTTTCGCTGCAGCCAGAAACGTGTTGATAGCGACAGATTTACCTCTTCTTTCCGGTTCGGTTATCAATCTTATCCTGGTTTCTTTCCCGGCATATTCTCTGACTATATCGTCAGAACCATCGGTTGAGGCACTGGAGATGACTATTATTTCTGCTATCTTCACCAGGTCCAATTTCTGGTTCAACAGTGCCTGCAGCAGTCTTCCGATATTACCTGCTTCATTATGGATAAGGATACCAACGGAGCAGTTCATTATATCTTCTATATGATTAGTTTTTTTGCTATACATCTTCTTGTTTTCGTTCTCTGGCAATCCCGTCCAGTATTCCATTAACCAGTTTACCAGTCTGCTCACCACAGAATTTTTTAGCAATCTCCAAAGCCTCGTTGATAACGATCGGGGCAGGAGTTTTATGATATACGATCTCTGCTATTGCCATACGGAGCAGGTTTCTGTCTAGAACAGCGAGTTGTTCGATACTCCAGTGTTCCAGACGGTTTCTGATCATATCATCGATAGGGATCAGGTTTTCTACAACGGTTTTCAGTAGATTATCACTGAAGGTAGAGATACTGTGATCCTCTTTGATTGAATTCGCTCTGAGTATGTTCTTTAAGACCGGTAGATAGATCTCGGGAGTGCTGATATCACTTTCGGGTGGAATATAATCTTTATTGATGTCGAGGTTATATAGTGCCTGTAGTACCAATTCTCTCCCTTTACGCCGTAATCCCATTCCTATTTGATACTCCTGTAAAGGTTAACCATCTCGATAGCGGAAAGGGCTGCATCCCACCCCTTATTACCCGATTTCGTTCCTGCTCGTTCAATAGCCTGTTCGATTGTATCAGCAGTAATAACGCCGAAGATAACCGGAATACCGGAAGCTATTCCGAGTTGAGCTATACCTTTGCTGACCTCAGCGGCGACATAATCAAAATGGGGTGTAGAGCCGCGAATGACGGCTCCCAGACAGATTACTGCCTCAAATCTTTTAGTTTCTGTCAGTTTCTTCGCTACTGCAGGTATTTCGAAAGCTCCGGGAGTCCAGACAATTTCGATCTCCTTTTCGTTAACATTATGGCGTTGCAGGCAATCCAGGCTGCCATTTAGCAGTTTATTACTGATAAATTCGTTAAAGCGGCTGACAACAATGCCGTATTTCGCCTTTTCCGAGACTAATTTACCTTCGTATGTCTTATACATAAGATCTCCTTTATTCATAACGGGAATGTTTCTCTATCCGAAGGATAACAAAAATAACTAACTATATTAAGCAAGGAATTTTTCCCTGCTCTTTATTCATACCCTCTGAAGTTCAAGATACTCATGATAGATTACTACTGGTTGTCCGGACTCTATCTTGAAACAACCAAGCTCATCTTTCAGGACTGTCATCACTTTTTCATTGACCGGTATTTTTCCTGTGAGATATGAGTCTTCATTATTCTGGCAGGAGGTTGAATGTCCATTTGTATCAGAAGCTTATCATTGATATTATTGATCGTCTCTATCCCTTTTTTGCTATTCACGAGTTCTTTCAGCAGCAAAGTCGATGAGTTCTACAGAACCGAAACAATCGGCTCAGACAGCCTATATGAGATTTACAAGAACTGGAATGACTATCCAGCAACGGAGCAGTCAGGGATAGTGGTAAGAGATTATAACGTGATCAATGACAGCCTGTCGGCCCCCTTTTATTATTATGTGCCGGCAGGTTATAATCCGGAACAGAAAACACCGTTATTACTCTATCTGCACGGAGGAGTATCACGGGCAGATTTTCCTCTGGAGATGGGCAATTACATATCAGAGAGCCCTTTTCGTCAACTGGCCGATGAAAAGGGGTGGATTTTACTCTATCCGCTTGGCAATATCGAAACCACCTGGTGGTCCGGGACGGGTATGAAGAACATTACCTCTCAGGTCCGATTTATGAAAGAGCGGTTCAATATCGACGATGACCGGGTATTTATTACCGGTTTTTCGGATGGGGGTTCCGGCTCTTATCATCTAAGTATGATGCAGCCGAATGACTTTGCCGCTTTCTACCCGCTCAGCGGTAATCTCATCGTCGGTTCTATAGTTACAGGAAAACCGGCCTATACATCTAATCTGAGAAACAGATTTCTGAGGGCGGTCAATACAGACGAAGACACTCTCTATCCTGCTGAGCGGATGAGATTGATTATCGAAGTAGCTCAGAGAATGGGGGCAAACATACAGTACCGAGAATACTGGGGATATGGCCACGACTATGGTTATGCAGGAGAGGATTTCCCTCTGATGATCGAAGATATGTCAAAAAGAGCCCGGAATATATTCCAGCCTTTTCTTTATTGGGAAACTGCCGATTTGAGGTGGGGGAGATGTGACTGGATAGAGATAACAGGGTTGGATACACTCAGAACTCCAGCAGATTGGCATTCTCATGAGATTTTAACCCTCCCTGATGAGACTCTCTCTTTCGGTTTCTACGATGATGCAGATTTTACAGGAGCGGGTGTCAGAGTCAGAGGAGTAATAGAGCAATCAGTTGTGGAAAAGATAGGTTTACAGGTGGACGATATCATTATCGGTATGGACAATAAGCAGATTAATGACATTGACGAGTTATTGGTTCTGAGGGATCAGAAAGAGCGAGGTGACAGTTTTTCTTTGACTATTATGAGGAATGATGAAGAAAAATTTCTGGAGGGGGCATTTCCTCCTGTTACCTATCATGAGTATTTTCATTACGATCGTGTGAGTGGTGCAGTCAGAGCAACCAGTTTAGGCAATGTATTCAATGTAGAGACTTCTCTGGTTTCCGAGATCACTATTTACATCCATCCCGGGATGGTCAATCTCGACCTGCCGGTCAGGGTCTATGTCAACGGTGAAGAGCTGTTTAACGACTATGTAGAAATTGATCGGCAGTTTATGACAGAGAATTTCATAGAGAACAGAGACCGTTCGGCACTCTGGGTGAACAGGATCATCATCGAGTGTAAATGAGCAGAACCAGCCAGGATAAGTGAGAAGCCTGGTTCTTAAAAACTTCCAGAGAGGAAGAGAGAGCTATTCTGTCAGATAATTTCCGGCGAACCAGTTTGTTTCTTTCTTTATGATGAAGAAAATTTGAAGGAACCGGGTGTTGAGCTTGTCATATCTACCGGCAGTGAGATATTATCTGTTTCGAACACCTAGATGATGAATAAATCGAGAATCAGAGGAAACTATCAGATTGGTTAACAGTTCTTAAATAGAGCAAAGAGTGAAAGATCACTGATCAATTGAATGAAATATAATAGATAGAACGGCTAGAATCAATGACGCTATTCAGGCCGGTCAGGAAGGAGAATGTTAATGAAATCGAAGAAGAGAGTGCTGATCATACCATTGATCATAATTCTTGCAGTGGTAATATATTTGTTATTTATTCGCGATACATCCGGCAGAACTGAGAGCTATGTTTTTGCTGAAGTGCAGAGAGGTAATCTGGAGATCATTACCTCCAGCACAGGCACACTGGAACCTGTCAGTCTGGTAGATGTCGGAACTCAGGTCTCGGGAAGAGTAGACCGGGTTAATGTCGATTACAACGCAATAGTGAAAGAGGGTGAAGTTCTGGCAGTTCTCGACACGCTGCAGTTAGCCATTAACTATCGTTCAGCCCGTAATGACCTGGAGCGTGCCCAGTTGCAGTATGATTTGATAAGCCGCGAATACAGCGATAAACAGCGTCTGTATGAGCGTGATTTTATATCCGAACTGGAATTCAAGAAAGCAGAAACAGATATGAAACTTGCCCGCCTGTCAGTAGAGAACGCCGAAAGCAATCTAGACAGAGCATATCTCAATCTCAATGATTATGCCATTATCCGTTCTCCGATAAATGGAATAATTATCGACAGGAATGTCGAGGAGGGTCAGACGGTAGCAGCGAGCCTCTCTGCACCTGTACTTTTCACCATAGCTGCCGATCTGGAAAACATGCAGATAAGGGCTCAGGTAGATGAGACCGATATCGGCCTGATCAAGCCTGGTCAGTCAGTAAGATATACAGTCGACAGCTATCCCGATAAATCCTTTACCGGAGTAGTCAGAGAAGTTCGACTCAAGCCGGAGGTAATATCGAATGTCGTGATTTATACGGTCGTTATTTCCACCAGAAACCCGGAAGGTATTCTCATGCCAGGTATGACAGCAACGATAGATTTCATAGTCAGCCAGAAAGAGAATGTCCTGCTAGTTCCGGCTACAGCACTGAGATGGCGTCCTTCAGAAGAAGAAATGGAGCGGGCGATGGCTGATAGAGAGGTAGAGATGACTGCCAGCGGGGCTGAACCTGTCAGGCCTGAATCCAGCAGGGAGACACCTCGAGGGGCAGGGGTAAATATTGGCATACTCTGGACGCTTGACGACACGGGTAGATTGAAGATGAACCGGGTCAGGGTAGGTGATACGGACGGAATAAGAACTGAGATCACAACCCTCGATAAAGATCTGGAAGGTAAGCAGGTTATAGTTAATAAAGTTCTGGCAACTCAGAACCAGGCCAACTCTTCACAACCGGCATTTGGCGGTCCGACAAGAATGAGGTTCTAAGATGAAAAAGATCATCGAGATGGATAATATCAGAAAGAATTACAGGATGGGAGAGATTACGGTCAAAGCACTCCGTGGAATAGATATGGTTGTCAATGAAGGTGAATTCATTGCCATTATGGGTGCTTCCGGTTCCGGTAAATCGACTTTGATGAATATCATCGGCTGTCTCGATTATTCTGATGAAGGGTTGTATAAGCTCGACGAAGTTGATGTCAGTAAACTCAATGATGATGAGTATGCCGAGATAAGGAATCAGAAGATCGGTTTTGTCTTTCAGAACTATAATCTACTCGCTCGCACAACAGCCCTGGAGAATGTCGAATTACCACTTATGTATATCAGAAGCAGAAAGATCAGAGATTTGAGAGAGGCAGCTATCGAGGCACTGGAGAGGGTCGGACTGGCTGACAGAATACATCATGTCCCGAGTCAGTTATCGGGAGGTCAGCAGCAGCGTGTAACTATTGCCAGGGCACTGATAAACAATCCAGCTCTGATCCTGGCAGACGAACCGACAGGTAATCTTGATACAAAAACCTCGTATGAGATCATGGAGCTTTTCAAACAGCTCAACGACCAGGGTGTTACGATCGTTATGGTAACCCACGAGAGTGATATTGCCGCTTATGCCGGACGTAATATTATCTTGCGTGATGGCCTCATAGAAGATGATTACACCAATTAAACTGTCACGACCCGTATCAGGAGTAGATAAATAATGAGAGTGATAAATTTACAGAAGGTAGCGGTTAGAAGCCTGACGCGCAACAAAATGCGTAGTTTTCTTACCTCTCTCGGCATCATAATCGGTGTATGCTCTGTTATCGTTATGGTAGCTGTAGGAAGAGGTTCACAGGCCCAGATAGAGGGACAGATTCAGTCGATGGGAACCAATATGATAATGGTCTCGGCTCGCTGGAGCAGGGGGCCAGTATCGAGAGGAGCAGGAGTCGATAACAGGTTAACTCTGGACGATGTGCAGGCAATCAGGGAACAGGCCCATTACATCTCACATATATCGCCATCTGTCCGCTACAACGGACAGATCATCGGTGGTGTCGGAAACTGGAATACCTCTGTCGAGGGTGTTTCTCCCGATTACAGAGAGATCAGAAACCGCCAGGTGCTCAGTGGCGATTATTTCACCAATCGCGATATGACAACTAGAGCGAGAGTCTGTCTGATCGGGACTACAGTCGCCAATGAACTCTTCCCCGATATGGATCCGGTCGGGCAGAGAGTGAGAATCGGAAATGTCCCCTTTACTGTTGTTGGAGTTCTGGAAGAGAAGGGGCAGGCAGCCATGGGAGGAGATCAGGATGATATCGTTCTCGCGCCGGCAACAACCGTCGTTTCCAGGTTGCGGGGCGGAACGAATATTCATATGATAACGGCCAGTGCAGTTAGTGAAGATGTTATGCAACTCGCTCAATATGAGATTGGAGAGATCCTGCAGAGAACGAGAAGACTGAATCCGATGGATATAGAAGAATATTTCAATATCCGGAGCCAGACTGAGATAATTGATTTTGCCACAGCCACATCCAGAACCCTGACCATGCTGCTCGGAGCTGTAGCTGCTATCTCCCTGATTGTCGGTGGGATCGGGATCATGAACATCATGCTCGTTACTGTAACCGAGCGAACGAGAGAGATCGGGATCAGAAGGTCGGTAGGAGCCAGAAGTAGAGATATACTCGTGCAGTTTCTCATCGAAGCTATTGTCCTGAGCTTCCTCGGCGGCTTTATCGGGATAGCTCTGGCTTTCACTATATCTTACGGACTCGGTCACTTCTTCGGGATCATTACCAGGATCGATCCCTTCATCATATTTGTAGCTTTTATCTTCTCGGGGCTGGTAGGAGTCTTCTTCGGTTATTATCCCGCCCGGAAAGCAGCCCGACTCAATCCGATAGATGCCTTACGCTACGAATAACAGATAAGCTGATCCTTAATATTCGCTGGAATGTTGCCCGACACTCAGCTAGACGACCACTCTGTGCTGATTTTTATATTGACAGGGATAGCATTGTATAAAATCGTAAAATAACTTTGTTTTACGGAGTGGTGAAGATGAAAAAGAGAAAGATTAAATACCTGTTCAGAAGCAACTTAAGCAGAATTATCATCTTTGTTCTGGTCCTGATTCCTCTCTCGATCTCTGCTGAACAGCTCTCCTTAAGAGAGAAATTCGAATGGTTGAAAGAGACGTTCGAGGAGAACGATGCTGGATTTCAGCATGTCATAGATCAGAAGGGTTGGGATGAGTACCAAAGGCATAATGCCAGTATAGAATCCGAGTTACGCAATGTAGAAAGTTTAATTGATGCACTGGATATATATAGAAATTGGCTGAGCTTTTTTCGCAGTGGGCATCTCTCGATCAACATCAACTGGGATGCTATAGATAGCAAACCTGAGCATCAGTATCTTCTGGATTACGACAAGTGGGAGAGTTACGAGATCAGCGAAGAAGAATTGAGAGAACAATTCAACAGAAAGAGAGAGCCAGGTTTTGAAGGTATCTGGGTTAATGAGCCTTATACTATCGGGATATTCAGAGATAATGATAATTTTATCGGAACGATCCTGAAAGATGATTCTTCTAACTGGCGAGAACATCAGGTCAAACTCAAAATTACACCTGATGAGCAGGAAGATTCATACAGTGCTGTCTGGTATATGAAAGACTATTCACCGAGATATTTTTCCGATGTTCAACTCGTGGGAAACAATTATCTGACTATGGGTCACATCAACCTGCGAAGAAGCTATCCAGAGTTTGAAGAAGTAGATGATATTCCCATCCATTTTGAACTACTGAACGCACAGGAGACGCTATTAAAACAGCTGTCAAAAGATACCATAATACTCCGTATCCCGACCTTCGATCACTCTCATAAACCGGCAATAGACAGCCTTTTGACTGCGAGTCATGAACAAATCATCAAAACAGAGAACCTGATCATCGATCTACGCAATAACGGTGGTGGGTCAGATATTAGCTTCCAAAATCTCATTCCTTATCTCTATACCAATCCTATCCGGGTAGTTGGGGTCGAGTTCCTCTCCACTCGTCTAAACAACAGAAGAATGGAAGATTGGCTGGAAGATCCTGTTTTTGCAGAAACCGCCGGGGAATGGATTGAAAAGAGTCTTGAAAAACTAAATGCCAATCTCGAAAAATTTGTTGTTATCGGCGATAAAGTTAGGACCGAGGAATTGGATACTCTCTATAACTATCCGAAGAATGTTGCAATTATAATCAACGAAAACAACGGCAGCACGACCGAACAGTTCCTGCTAGCAGCGCGGCAGAGTAAGAAAGTAAAACTTTACGGAAGAACTACTCAGGGAAATCTCGATATATCGAACATGTATTTCGTCGATTCTCCCTGTGGCGAATTGCGGCTCGGATATTCACTTTCCAGGTCACTCAGATTGCCTGATATGCCACTCGATGAAATCGGTATCCAGCCCGATTTCTACATCGATAAGAATATTCCTGAACATGAATGGCTGAATTTCGTGATCGGTAATCTAAACTACGAGCCGGAAACGGTGGTGGGAAGAAAGATCAGCTTCTGGACTATACTTCAGTGGCTGATGCTGATCTTCATAGTTGTTTTTGCTGCTGTGAAAATCTATCAGAAAAAAGCAAGAAGCAGCAGGTAGAATAATAGAGAAGTAAGAGGGGGAAAGCACGCTTAGCTTCCGCTGGGATTTACTCTGGTATTATCACTGTATTCATTAGTAGAAAAAATACTTTCTTTGGTATTCAACAGGGGTGGGAAGCTCCAGCTTCCCACGGCCTCTTGCTCTGCTCCGGTAGCTTGCTTTGCTCCCTCTGGTTTTTTCATTAATCACGCATCAGTGAAGCAACCTTTATTCATCCGGGCTACATATTCTGGCAAGCAGGAGCTTGCCAGCCCTGTTTACACTCCAGTCAGTCTGCCAGGCATAAACGTTTATCAGTATCCGACAGGTTTATACCTGTGTGAATTGTAGCGAGTAGGTAATCACAGAAACGCCCTATTTACGGGGTGGTAAGCTCCAGCTTCCCACGGCCTCTTGCTCTGCTTCGGTAGCTTGCTCTGCTTCCTCTGGTTTTTCATTAATCACGCATCAGTGAAGCAGCCTTTATTCATCCGGGCTACATATTCTGGCAAGCAGGAGCTTGCCAGCCCTGTTTACACTCCAGTCAGTCTGCCAGGCATAATCGTTTATCGGTATCCGACAGGTTTATACCTGTGTGAATTGTAGCGAGTAGGTAATCACAGAAACGTCCTGTTTCCTCTCCAGTCGAGCAGACAGCCATACAAGTGTTTCTGTGTCTAACAGGCTTAGTATTGTGTTGACTAACAGATCAGAGAGGAATCAAGAGTGGTGGAGGGCCGAAAAAGCTTGACAAGATATTTGGTCATTTCGCCAAATACACTTAGCTTATTTATAGAGGATTCTATATGCAAGATGTTAAGAGTAGGGCTATGATTTACAAGGCGTTGGGCCATCCGACCCGACTATTTATCATCGAGTATCTCAACAGTCATGGGGAGTGTTGCGTCTGCGAACTGACAGAGCTACTCGGTTACGACGTATCTACAATATCGAAGCATCTCGATGTTCTAAGGAAAGCCGGTCTGGTTACCAATCGCAAAGAGGGTCAGATGGTATTCTATACCTCTCGGATACCTTGTTTAAACGAGATACTCGGTTGTATAGAATGTGCAACCCGTCCAGAATGTACTCGAGATTCACAAAGCGGAAGAAAAAAGGAATAAGGGAAGGAAGTTAATGATGGATTGGAAACAGGAATGGAAAACTTTACTGATAATGGTGGCTATCTTTTTAGGAGCCTACTACATGCCAGTCGGGACGGTTCGCTTCGATCTGGCTTTTCGGGAAGGATTGTTTTTACTGCAGGATTACGCACGGGAGCATGTTCTGCTCTGTTTGATTCCTGCGTTCTTCATAGCCGGGGCGATCTCAGTTTTTATCAGCCAGGGTGCTGTAATGAAGTATCTTGGGAGCAAGGCCAGAAAGGTTATAGCCTATTCTGTGGCTTCTGTATCCGGTAGCATACTGGCAGTATGTTCCTGCACTGTTCTTCCTTTGTTTAGTGGGATTTACAAGCGGGGAGCTGGATTAGGCCCGGCAGTGACCTTTCTCTACTCAGGCCCG
>Ga0334901_1001600_pt1 | contig 22916 bp, 21 predicted proteins | sample GraSluR3_MG_3_FD_207216 | JGI IMG/M metagenome (GOLD analysis project Ga0334901, IMG submission 207216) | Sludge microbial communities from methane-producing bioreactor in Wageningen University, Netherlands - Granular Sludge_15_08-R3 | ecosystem: Engineered > Bioreactor > Anaerobic >... | reverse complement strand
GGTCCCCGCATGCGTTTCATGGGACGCGAGATGATCACCTGGAGCCTGAACAACTACCTGGGACTGGCCAACCATCCCGAGGTACGGAAGGCTGACGCCGAGGCTGCCGCCCAGTGGGGCATGGCCTATCCCATGGGAGCCCGCATGATGTCGGGACAGACCAGATACCACCGTGAGCTGGAAGAGAAGCTGGCCCGCTTTGAGAAGAAGGAGGCAGCTTACCTGCTCAACTACGGCTATCAGGGGATGGTCTCCATCATCGACTCGCTGGTGTCACGCAACGATGTGATCGTCTACGACTCCGAGTCGCACGCCTGTATCATGGATGGCATCTTCCTCCACAAGGCCAAGGGCGGCAAGAGCTTCGTCTTCCCGCACAACGACATGGAACGGTGTGAGAAGATGCTCGGTTTCGCCACGAAGAAAGCCGAAGAGAATGGTGGTGGCGTACTGGTGATCACCGAAGGGGTGTTCGGCATGTCGGGCGACCTGGGCAACCTGCCGGGGATCGTGAAGCTGCGGGAGAAGTACAGCTTCCGCCTGATGATAGATGATGCGCACGGCTTCGGCACCATGGGTGATACCGGTGCGGGTGCCAGTGAGCACTTCGGGCTGATGGATGAGGTGGACATCTACTTCGGCACCTTCGCCAAGTCGATGGCCGGCATCGGTGCCTTTGTCGCCTCCGGGAAGGCGATCATCGACTCACTGAAGTACAACATGCGGTCGCAGATCTTCGCCAAGTCGCTCCCCATGCCCATGGTGATCGGTGCCCTGAAGCGCCTCGAGATCCTGCAATCGCAACCAGTACTGAAAGAGAACCTCTGGAAGGTGGCCAGAGCCCTGCAGGAGGGACTGGTAGCCGAAGGTTTCAACATCGGCAACACCGCATCGCCGGTGACACCGGTCTACTTCAGCGGTTCTGTTCCGGAGGGGACCAATATCGTGATCGACCTGCGCGAGAACCATGGCATCTTCTGCTCCATCGTGGTCTACCCGGTAGTACCGAAAGGGGTGCTGATGCTGCGTCTGATCCCCACCGCCTCGCACACGCTGGCAGAGGTGGAACGCACCATCGAGGTGTTCAAAGAGATCAAGCAGAACCTGGCGGATGGCAAGTATCAGTCGGACGAGATGCGCACCATGTCGGTGAACGCATAAATTTCCAACCGGAGGAACCTGCTTCCTCACTGAAAAAATCAGCAGATGCTAAGAGTCAAGATACAGCACAAGTATCGCCTGCAGTGCACGCAGTGTGGTCATGTGACCCCCAACTTCTGGACCTGGTTCGAGCAGGGACAGCAATGTCCCGCCTGCGGCAGCAGACACTCCGAGGTGTGGTACAACCGTCGTTACCAACGGCTGGCACGCATCATCAAACGGAAGCCCGACAGCTTCTGGCACTACTTCCCCTTCCTGCCGCTCTTGCGGCGGCGTCACATCATCTCCCGCAACGAGGGAGCGGTGCCGGTGGAGCGATGGAGCTTCCTCGAGGCGTTTGCCAAAGAGAAGTATGGTCTGGAGATCAAGGTACATGTCTACCGCAACGACCTGAACGGCGGCACTGGCACCTTCAAAGACCCGGCGGCATCGATGGCCGCCAGCCTCTTCAACGAGCTGGGCATCAAGCAATACTGCATCGCCTCCACCGGCAATTCGGCAACAGCCTACGCGAAATACCTCTCCATGGCGAAGGTGAACTGCTCGGTCTTCATGCCGGAGGATGCCATCAAGACCTCCGAGGCAACCATCAGCTCCTACGGACAACAGGTCTTCCGGGTGAAGGGTGACTATGCGAAGGCGAAGGAGATCGCTACCGGCTATGCGAAGATACACGGCATCCCCATGTCGACCGGCAACATCGACCCGATACGGGTGGAAGCGAAGAAGACGATGGTGTTCGAGTGGCTGCGCCAGATGGAGCAGTTCCCCGATGTATATATCCAGGCGGTGAGCGGCGGTACCGGTCCCATCGCCATCGACAAGGGGATCCGCGAGATCAGCCATCTCTATCCCGAATTGAAGAACCCCCGCTTCCTGCTGGTGCAGAGCGACGGCTGCGACCCGATGGTGCAGGCGTGGGAGCAGGCGGAAGCCAACGGCTTCCCCGAGGGTTTCGAGAAGGAGTACCCGGTGATCGACAACCCGGCCACGGAGGTACCCACGCTGGCCACCGGTAACCCCGCCAGCTATCCCCTCATCGCCAAGCTGGTGAAACAGTCCGGTGGCACCTTCCTCCGTATGAGAGAAGAGAAGCTGGTGGCGGTGGGCAAGCTCACCGCCTACGAGCAGAAGGTGATCCCCGGTCCCGCCTCAGCGGTCTGCCTGGCCGGCTTCTTCATCGCCCTGCAGAAAAACCTGATCAGGGATGGGGAGACGGTGCTGATCAATATCGGCGAGGGACCCAACCGTGCCCCGCTCTTCCTGGAGCAGATGATCTACACCTCACACAACGTGAGCAACGTGGAGGAGTGTGCCCCCCACTCCATCGAAGACTACCGAACTCAACTCTGGAACGAAGTGCTGGAATAAGCATATATGTTATTGGGTTCTTACATTTGTTCGTTAACAGGTTCCCTACTTTAATGCTGATTGCTGAATGCTGAGAGCTTAAGAATATGTCAACCAAACCCATCATATGGATCACGGGAGCCTCCTCGGGTATCGGGGAGGCGACCGCCTACCGGTTCGCGCAGGAGCAGGCCAGCCTCATCCTCTCCGCCACGAGGGCAGAGCGGCTGGCGGAGGTACAGCAGGAGTGCATCCGACGGGGAGCACGCTGCGCGATCCTTACATGTGACCTCTCAGAGCTGGGCACCCTCGATGCGGTGACCGACAAGGCGCTGGCACTCTTCGGCAGGATCGATATCGCCTTCCTCAACGCCGGCATCAGCCAGCGGACGAAGGTGCTGGAGACCTCGTCGGAGGTGGATCAGAAAATCATGACCCTCAACTTCTTTGCACCGACGATGATTGCGCGACGCCTGCTGCCATCGATGATCGCACAGGGTGGCGGCACGATCGCCGTCACCAGCAGCATCGCCGGTCGTTTCGGCTTCCCGCTGCGCTCAGCCTACGCCGCTTCCAAGTTCGCACTCTACGGCTTCTTTGAGACGTTGCAGGCGGAGTATCATGACGACCGCATCCGGGTGGTGATGGTTTGTCCCGGCAGGGTGCAGACACAGATCTCCTACAACGCGCTGGAGGGCGATGGCACGAAGCACGGCAGGATGGATGAGGGACAACGGAAAGGGATCACGGCGGAGAAGGCTGCCCGCAAGATCGTGAAGGCAATCAAAAAGCAGAAGCCTGAGGTGCTGGTAGGAGGTCCCGAGCTGCTGATGGTCTACATCAAACGATTCCTGCCGGCACTGTCGCGCAGGCTGGTACGCCGCATCAACGCCACCTGACACACCAACCATTAATTTTTCATTCAAACACTGATCAAATGACGCACGAATACAACATCGCCGGCATCCAGCAGGTAGGCATCGGAGTAGAAAACCTCTACGAAGCCTGGAAATATTATATCGAGTTGTTTCAGATGGATATCCGCATCCTGGAGGACAACAAGGTGGCGGAGCTGATGCTGCCCTACACCGGCGGGAAGCCACAGCGGCGTCATGCCGCCATCGCGGTCAACATGCAGGGCGGCGGTGGCTTCGAGGTGTGGCAGTACACCGAACGGCAGCCGCAGCCGCTCGCTTTCGGGTTGCAGATGGGCGACCTGGGCGTGCTGGTCTGCAAGCTCAGGAGCAGGGATGTGGCACGTGCCTTCGATGCCTTCTCCCGTAACCCCGGGGCAATGGTTGTGGGTGGTCTGAACAACAACATCGACGGCAACCAGACCTTCTACCTGATGGATCCCTATCGGAACCTCTTCCAGGTGGTGCAGGATGACTATCTCTTCAAGGATGAAGGGCGACTGACCGGCGGGGTGGCAGGCGTCACCATCGGCGTCACCGACATCGAGAGGGCGATGACCGTCTACCGTGATATCCTGGGTTATGACACGGTGGTTGCCGATGAAACCGGCATCTTCCCCGACTTTGCAGCATTGCCCGGAGGGACAGGCCATTTTCGCAGACGCCTGCTGGGTCACTCGCAGCCAAGAAAAGGAAGCTTCAGCGAGCTGTTCGGTCCCTCCCGCATCGAGCTGGTGCAGGCGCTGGAGCGTACCCCGCGAAAGCTATACGAGGGACGTTACTGGGGCGATCCGGGTTTCATTCAGGTCTGCTTCGACATCCGCAACATGGAGTCGCTGGGCAAGCACTGTGCATCGCTGGGACACCCTTTTACCGTAGATACCACCCAACAGTTCAGGGAGGGCAGTTCATTCGATATGGGTGATGCGGCGGGTCAGTTCGCCTACATTGAAGATCCGGACGGCACCCTGATCGAGTTCGTGGAGACGCACAAGGTGCCACTGGTTAAAAAGCTGGGGCTCAGCATCAACCTGCAAAAGAGGGATCCCGGGAAACCGCTCCCCCGCTGGATGCTGAAAGCGCTGAGCCTGATGCGGGTGAAACCGGAGCGCCTCTGATACAATATTTCCGCCCTTTTTCAGTTATAGCAATAATGGAAAAAGGGCGTTTTCTTTTGCTGATGGTGGTCTGTTGCTGCTTCCCGCAGTTGCGGGCACAGTGGGATGCACCGGTGACCCGTTACTGGACGGTGAAGGGACACTATAACCCTGCCTTTGCCGGCGGCAGTGAGATGATAGATGTCTCAATGCTCTACCGCTACCAGTGGGCCGGCATACAGCATGCCCCCCGGCGGGTGATCCTCAACGGCCATATGCCGGTCTACTTCCTGAACAGACGACATGGCGCCGGCGTGACAGCCTACAGCCTCACCGCCGGCAACCTGCGCAACAGCCTGCTGGCGGCACAGTACAGTTACATCCTCCCCACCCGCAACGGGAACCTCCACTTCGGGCTGCAGGCAGGCATCCTTGATCTGGCTTTTGATGAGAGCAGCGCCCGTATCACTGGTGGTGAAAATGATGGCGCACAGCCCTCCTACATCGTGGAGGGCGTACAGCGGCAACTGGCCGACCTGGGTGCCGGCATCGCCTGGCTGGGCCGTAACGGTTACGCCGGCCTGTCGCTCCTCCACCTGAATGAACCCTCATTTTTTGCCTTGAGTGATTCCCTCGATGTGCAATCCGACACTGCAAGATCTTCTATTCCCCGTGCTATTCATTTGATGGCTGGATACAATATCCGGCTTACTCGTTCGTTAGCTATTGAACCGATGGTTTGGGTGCAAGTCAGAAATGGGCACACAGAGCTGCAGACAGCACTCCGTACACTGATCACTGATCGATTCTCCGGAGGTCTTTTCTGGCGTTCCGGCGATGGATATGGCTTCTTTGCCGGCACCACCTTCGAAGGTATTGAACTTGAATATGGGTATGACCTTCATACCAGGGGTATGGGTAAGCAAAGTCGTGGCAGCCATGAACTGACACTCCGCTACCGCTTCCCGGTCGGACAGATACAGGCGAAACGACAGCCGCAGAAAAGCATCCGGCTGCTTTAAAGTTAAAACGTTAGTAAGTTAGTAGGTTAGTAGGTTAGTAGGTTAGTAAGTTAGTAGGTTAGTAAGTTAGTAGGTTAGTAAGTTGGTAAGTTGGTAAGTTGGTAAGTTGGTAAGTTGGTAAGTTGGTAGGTTTGTAAGTTAAATAGTTCGGGGTTTGATGTTCGGGGTTTGTACAACAATAAGAAAAAAAAGCTGATGGTTGATAGCTGACAGCTGAAAGCTAAAAACATGAATAAATATCTTCTTTTCCTTTCACTCATGCTGCTGGCGATCTCGTGCGGTCGCCCCGGTATTGGCAGTATGGGAGGTGAACTCACCGGAGTACGGGTGGGAAAGGTGTGGGATGAGCCCACGCCCTACAACATGGTACTGGTCTCCCGCGGCTCCATCACCATGGGTCCCGGCGAGCTGGACTCGCTCTGGGGCATCGACATCCCCACGCGGGGTATCTCGGTCGATAACTTCTGGATGGATGAGACCGAGATCACCAACTCGCAGTACAAGCAGTTCGTCCACTGGGTGCGCGACTCGATCATCCGCGAGCGGATCGCCGACCCCCGCTATGCGGGCGACGACTTCTACAAGATCACCGAAGATGAGTATGGTGACCCTGTCACGCCACGCCTCAACTGGTCCATCCCCATCCCCTGGAGCCGCAATACCGAGGAGGAGGAGGCCGCCATCAACAGCCTTTACGTCACCCACCCCATCACGGGACAGAAGATGCTCGATGCGGCACAGCTCAACTTCCGCTACGAGTGGTTCGATGAGGCGGAGGCAGCCCGCCGGCAGCAGCAGCTCAACTGGGTGCAGGGAACAACTACCCCTGCGGGAGATCAAGGGGGTCCGGCAGAGAGGGTGATGATCACCAAGGATACCGCTTATGTGGCTTTCGACGGCCGGATCGTCAACGAGACACTCACCCGTCCCCTGAGCAGCCTCTACGACTTCGTCCATACCCGCATCGTCAACATCTACCCCGACACCACCACCTGGGTGAACGACTTCCCCAACGCCAACAACGAGGTCTACATGCGCAACTACTTCGCTCATCCCGCCTATGCCCACCACCCGGTGGTGGGTGTCAGCTGGGAGCAGGCCACCGCCTTCTGCGAGTGGCGCACCATGTTCCTGCGCCGCAGCATCAACCAGGAGGGGGTCCTCATCGAGAAGTATCGTCTCCCCACCGAAGCGGAGTGGGAGCTGGCTGCACGCAACGCCAGCAGTGACAGCCGCTACCCCTGGGAGACCGGCGACGGGAAGGAGGACCCCGACTGCTACCCGGCCAACTTCAACCCCGGCGAGGGAGCCTATGCGGCCGACAACCATCTGATCCCCGCCAGGGTGCGCACCTTCCAACCCAACCTCTTCGGACTGTATGAGATGGCAGGCAACGTGGCGGAGTGGACCTCTACCGCCTACAGCGGATCAGGCGCCGAGCTGATGAACGACCTCAACCCCGAATATCGCTACGATGCCCGCGCCAGTGATCCCGCGATCCTGAAACGCAAGGTGGTAAAGGGAGGCTCCTGGAAAGACAATGCCACCTTCATCCGTTCCGATATGCGTGATGCCGAGCTGCAGCACCGAGGACGCTCCTGGATCGGGTTCCGCTGCGTACGCACCCAGGTCAGCACCGGCAAGTAAGTCAACAGCAACAAAACAGTAAACAGATGAATGCATATCAAAAACAGAAAAACAGGCTGGAACAGTACCTGCAGACCGAAAAGGGCAAGCGTGCCATCCATTTTGCCTATAGCTTCGGCGCAGCCCTGGTGATCCTGGGAGCCATGTTCAAGCTCCTCCACTTCCCTTTTGGCAACGAGATGCTCTTTATCGGGATGGTGACCGAGGTACTGGTCTTCATCCTCTCCGCCTTCGACACGCCGGTGCGCGACTACCCCTGGGAGCAGGTGTTCCCGGTGCTGGCATCACAGAACCCGGATGATCGTCCCGACTTACGTGGAGGAGTAATGTCCAGGGCAACATCTACCAGAAACAATGATAGCGAGGAAGGGATATCATCATTCACCCGGCAGCCGGCTAACGAAAGCATCCCTGCTGTCCCGCACGACCTCACCGCTCAGACAGAGACCTATAACCGGCGCATGGAGCAGCTGAACAGCACGCTCTCCGGACTCAACGCCCTCTACGAGGTGCAGCTGAAAAGCATCAGCGGGCAGATCGACACCATCGAGCAGATCAACAAAGGACTGCAGCGGCTCAAAAAGGGTTACAGCGACACCCTGCCCGACGGCACGGTGATCAGTCACGAAACCGAAAAGATGGCAGCGCAACTGCGCGAGCTGAACGATGCCTATGGGCGCATGCTGCAGGCGATGACCCTCAACCGGGGAGGCCACGGCAACCCGTCACAACCCTAAACCACCCTACGGCATGGCAGTAAACAGTCCCAACTCCCCCCGTCAGAAGATGATCAACCTGATGTATCTGGTGTTCATCGCGATGCTGGCCCTCAACGTCTCGGTGGAGGTGCTCGACGGCTTCGGTGTGGTGGATGAGCGTCTCGGCGAATCGTCCCAATCCATGGAAGAGCGGAACAGGCTCATCATGGAGGAGCTTGCCGCCTATCGGGAGAGCAACCCGGCGAAGGCAGATGCCTGGTATCAGAAAGCGATGGAGGTACGCAGCCTGAGTGACACGCTCACACAGTATATCGATGCACTGAAGCAGCAGATGGTGCGGCAGGCGGATGGCAAGCGGGGCGACCTCAATCATATCCGGCATAAGGACGACCTGGAGGCAGCCTCGATCGTGATGCTCTCACCGCTGCATGGTGAGGGTAAGAAGCTTCGCCATGCCCTCGACAGCTACCGCGATCAGCTTCTCTCGCGCGTGGAGGATCCCTCACGCAAAGCACTCATCACCCGCTATCTCTCCACTGCAGCCCCTGCCGGTGGCAGGAGCTGGGAGGCATCGCTCTTTGAGCAGATGCCGCTGGCCGCCGCCGTCACCCTGCTCACCAAGATCGAGAACGATGTCCGTCTCTCGGAGGGAGAGGCACTGGCATCGCTGCTCCAGAGTGTGGATGCGGGCGACTATCGCCTCAACCGCCTCAACGCATGGCTGATCCCCGAGTCGGAGACGGTACTACAGGGCAGCAGCTATCGCGCCCGGGTCATACTGGCGGCAGAAGATACCACCCGCCGCCCGCGCGTCGTGGTAGAGGGAGCCTCCGCAGAAGCCGGTGACGATGGCAGCTTCACGCTGGCGGCCTCCCGCAGCGGCACCTTCCCCGTGGAGGGATATGTGGAGCTCACCGGCAGCGACGGCAGCATCACACGGCGTGACTTCCACAGCAGCTACCGTGTGATAGAACCGATGGCCACTGTGGCCCCCACGCTGATGAACGTGCTCTATGCCGGCATCGACAATGAGGTTAGCATCTCCGTGCCCGGTGTGGCACCGCAGGAGGTGAGTGCTGAGATGAGCAACGGCAGCCTCAGTCGCCGCGGCAACCTGTGGGTAGCCCGTCCCCTCTCTGCCGGCACGGAGGCAGTGATCACCGTCACCGCACGCATGGCAGGGGGTGAGACACGCAGGGTGGCGACGCGTACCTTCCGTGTGCGCACCCTCCCCGACCCCACGCCCTATATCGAGTACCGCGATGCAGGGGGCAACCCGGTGATACACAAGGGAGGCAGCATCCCCAGGAGAGCGCTGCTGCAGAGCGACGGCCTGCAAGCCGCCATCGACGATGGCATCTTGCATGTCCCCTTCCGGGTGACCGGCTTTCGCACCATCCTCCTCGATGCCATGGGCAACGCCATTCCCGAGGTATCCGATGGCAGCCGCTTCTCGGCAAGACAGCAGGAGCAGATCCGCCGCCTCCCACGCGGAAGCTACTTTTACATCTCCGGTATTCGTGCTGCCGGTCCCGACGGCACGGAGCGAGAGATAGCAGTAATGGAACTGAGAGTGAATTAATCAAGAATAGAGCTGACAGCTGAACGTTAATAAAGAAAAACCAAAAGCTGAACGCTGAACGCTTACAAGATATGACAACCAGGACAATTTTCATTCTACTCTTTTTACTGGGGCAAGTGACAGCCCTCAATGCGCAGACCACCGCACGCGAGCGTATTGAACAACGGCGGCAACAGCATCACTCCGCATCAACCCTCTCGACAGTGACTGACAACCACCCCAACACCCACTGGGAAGAAAAGATCGCCCAGGCCCGCTGGTCGCGCATCATCTACCGTTATATCGACCTGACAAAAGAGGTCAATGCACCCCTCTACCATCCGACGACCCCCACAGCGGGACAGCAGAACCTCTTCACCCTCATCTTCCGTCTGCTGCAGGAGAACCGCATCAGGGCGTATGAGTACCTCGACGGCCGCGAGGAATTCACCGAAGCGTATCTTGTGAGCTTTCCCGAACTGCTCACCCGTTTCGGCATCACCCATGAGACCGGCAACGGCACCATCAGCGTGAGCGATGCCGATATGCCCTCCAATGAGGTGACAGGTTACTATCTGAAGGAAGCCTACTTCTTCGACAGCGCCACCTCCGGCTTTCGGGTAAGACCCCTGGCCCTCTGTCCCATCCTGGTGCGGCAGGAAGAGTACGCATCGGCCGATACCCGCTATCCCCTCTTCTGGGTAGCCTACGAAGAGCTGGAGCCTTACACCCGCCGGATGCCGCTGATGGCCTCCACCCTCAACAACAGCATGGACGAGAGCATGGACGACTTTTTCCGTAAACGAAGCTATCAGGGCGAGATCTACAAAACCGGCAGTCCCGGTAACCGCTCCATCGCGCAATACACCTCCACACCGGAAGAGATGAAAGCCGAACAGGAACGCATCGAGCAGGAGCTCCGCGATTTCGAACAGCTCATCCGCCAGGAGGGAGCAGTCACTGCCTCACCCCCAGGCAAAAGCCGCCGCAATACCCGTCCACAGTCCTCCCACAGTGCTACTCCCTCCTCTTCACAAACCATGCGCAACCGGAGGTATTGAGAGCAGCTCAATCATTGCTGTGATCTCACCATCATCAGATACAACCATCTGATATCAATCGCTATAGGCACTTCTCCAACAAAAGAAGAGCTATTTTGCCTTTGATATCCGGATTATCCTTATATTTGCCTCAAGAATCTGGCAATGAGGCGAAACGCGCGTCACCTCCATCGCCTCAGGATTTAATGAATTTTCTATATTCCGATCCAGTTGACTTCGGGCTGTGATGAATTGAAATTAACCCATGTAAAAATATTCACGAAACAGATCTGGTTATGAAAAATTATTTGTTCATTCTTCTTGGCATCTTGTTTGGATGCACAACCACCCACAATGAATTGAGCGTTAGTTATATCGCCAATTGTGGTTTCCTGTACGAGAGTCAGTCAGCCAAGATCGTGATTGACCCCTTTGGCACAGATTTTGGCGACTATTTCTTCCTTCCGTCACCTGAATTACAATCAAATCTGGTAGAAGGCAATGCTCCATTCGACAAAATTGACCTGGTGCTGATCACCCATCAGCATGGGGACCATTTCAATCCGTTATTGGCAGAACGATTTCTGTTGCAAAACAAACAGGCAAAGATGATGTGTCCCCCGCAGGTGCTCAAACTCATGCATGATTCCTGTGCCTATATGGAGCAAATATCATCGCAGATCGTTACCCCACAGCTATCGATGCACGAAGCAGAGACGATAAGCATTGCCGGCGTAACGGTTACTGCTGTAAGAATGCAGCATGGCACCGACCGCAATCTGGAAGGTATCGCGCAGGAGGAGTATACTGATTATGAGAAAACTGAAAATTATGGCTACCTGATTGATTTCAACCAGAAGCTACTATTCCATCAGGGTGATGGATGTCTGAAGATCAATCAGTCGGCAATAGAACAATTAAACCGGAACGTTGACATTGCACATCTTAGCTTTTTTGACTGGGACCCGATATCGTATCAGTTGCTAAAAGAAAAGCTGCATGCCAAAAACATCATCTTCATGCATGGGACTAAACCAGGCAATGAATTGGGCACGGAGGAACTGAGATCAATCGCGCCGAAGGTGATATTTTTCAAACAGGAGTTGGAAAGCAAATTATTTTGAGGATTGAAATGGTTAATCTTTTTGCAAGTCAATCCCAGTGACAGGGATAAATCATGAATTACATTATCATGAAAAAATAAAAAACAGGTATGGATTAAAATAAAATCCCGCAGGAACAGAAGGAATCATTGTTTGATGTTTTGAAAAAGCGTTTCAAAAAAATGAAACGCCATCCGGAACCAGATTGGAGCGAAGTGTTTGCAAAAACTGATACAGGCAAATCGGTAAAAGAGATTTGCAATAGCTTAATACATTCTTCTTTTTTGATCAGAATAATTGTTATATTTGCTGCACAACCCTGATACTGATGGTCAACACCGTTTCCTCCATTATTTATCCGGATTCAATGAACCTTCGTAAACACCCCCTATTACCTATGAGTATACGAATGTTTTAAGTCGTGTATTTACGAAAGTTGAATAACAATTGTGTAAAAAACACGTTACCTGCAAGCTAAAAAAAAGCCACCGCACGTTCAAGCACATTTCATTTTGCTCGTACCTCACAAAATAAAAAGAGCTTTCACTTCCCCACCGCCACCCTGAAGAATTGAATACAATTGTAACTTATTTAGATACTTTTGTATAGTTAATCGAAACTTTTGTTTACTTTTACAGAACAATCACAAACGATTAAATATGACTATTCTTGGTAAGTATCTTACTGACAAATCAATAAATAAAGCAGAAGTCTCACGAAAAACTGGGATTGGAAAATCTCGCCTAAGTCAGCTAAGCACAAAGGACAATACAAATCTTAAAGCAGAAGAATTATATCTGATTTCCAAAGCAATAGACTCTGACCCAACAGAGATTCTCGAGAAAATTTATGGACATTTAAAACTGAATAAATAATATGGATGAATTGAATTTCATAGATTTATTCGCAGGAGCATCTGGAATGTCAGAAGGTTTTATCCGAGCTGGATTAAACCCAATTTCACATATTGAAATGGATAAAGATGCTTGTGATTCTATAAGAACGAGAGCAGCCTATCATTTTCTTACGAAAAATGGAAAAGAAGAATTTTATATAGATTATCTAAAAGGAAAAATTTCAAGAGAAGAATTATATAATCAAGTACCAAAAAAGATTTTAGATTCTGTTTTGAATATTGAAATTACGGATGATTCTATCAAATCAATATTTGCAAAAATCGACAAAACATTAATCGACAAAAAAGTAGATTTAATTATTGGTGGACCTCCTTGTCAAGCATATTCTTTGCTTGGTAGACATCACGAAAACATTGAGAATGACCCAAGAAACAAGTTATACATTCAATATGGTAGATTCTTAAAAAAATATGAACCAAAAGCATTTGTATTTGAAAATGTACCTGGTTTATTAAGTGCAAATAAAGGGCAACATTTCAAAAATCTCAAAGCATATTTTCGGAAAATCGGTTATGAAGTTTATTACGACACATTAAACGCTACTGATTATGGTGTTCTACAAGCTAGAAAAAGAATAATTATTGTTGGATGGAAAAAGGACAATGATTTTGGCTTCCCAGAAATCAAAAAAGTAATTGAGGAATTTACTGTTAATGATATTTTTCAAGATTTACCTAAGTTAAAACCGGGTGATGCAATGCATATTGCTCAATACACAAATCCTAAGAACGATTATTTGCAAAAATTCGAATTGAGAAACGGTGTTGATTTTGTAACTCAACATATTTCTCGCCCACATAATGAACGAGACTTAAAAATCTACAAAACAGCAATAAACAAATGGAATAAAGGTGAAGAACGATTAAGATATCCTGATTTACCTGAGGAATTAAAAACCCATAAAAATGAAACTTCATTTACTGATAGATACAAAGTTGTAAATGGTAATGGAGTTTCCCATACGGTAGTAGCTCATATTGCGAAAGACGGACATTATTACATTCATCCAGATGTGAAACAATGTCGTTCAATTTCAGTTCGGGAAGCAGCTAGATTACAATCTTTTCCAGATGACTTCTTCTTTGAAGGTTCTCGTTCTGCCGCATTTAAACAAATAGGCAATGCCGTTCCTCCATTAATGGCAAATGCCATTGCCAAATCTATAAAAGAATTACTATGTCAATAAGCACGCATAACATCAAGGCAAAAAGCCATATTCTTAGCCTTTTAGGTAATGAATTAATAGGTAGTGATAGTCTAGCAATATTCGAGTTGGTCAAAAACGCCTATGATGCAGATGCAGAAAACATACAAATCAATTTCATTGATTTAAATACTCCAAATCAAAAAATAATTATTGAAGATGATGGTCACGGAATGAATTCTGAGGTTATTCAGGATGTTTGGCTTACAATAGGTACCGACTTTAAACGAGGACGTAACAGAAAAGAAAGTCCGAAATTCAAAAGAGTCTCATTTGGTAATAAAGGTGTAGGTAGACTTGCCGTGCATAAACTAGCTAAAGTAATAACTCTCGAAACTCAAACTCAAGGAGATATGTTTTCCAATCGTTTAACAATTGACTGGAAAACCTTAATAGAATCTAAGGAATATATCCAAGAACTTGAAGTTGACATAGAATATGTTGGTGAAACTTTATTTGAAAAAGGACAAGGTACAAGAATAATTCTATCAAATCTTACAACTCCTTATTGGACAAAAAAAACTTTGAAAGATTTAGTAAGGAAAATAGAGAATATTAAAAATCCATTCAAAGAATTTTCAAATTTCAACATAGAAATTAATTGTAATGACTGGCATCAAGAATGGATCGATAATGTCAAAAGTCCAATTGAAATTCTTAAGGATAGTCTCTATCAATTTGATTTTGAAATAACAAAATGGGACAAAAGTGAGTCAGAGAATACTGATGAAGATTTTGCTGAATTTCGTTATTCATATACTTTCAATCCGCCAACACAGACAAAAATTGCATCTAGAGTTGTCGAAAAAGCACCAAAATCAGATTCATCTTTAAACAATAATAAATTTCATATTGGAGAACTATTTAAAGAAATAGATGGTGAGGATAAATATAGTAAGTATTTAAGGAATCGTGATATCAAAAATATTGGACCTATAAGCGGTACATTTTATGTATTTAATCAGAACTCTCAGTTATTGCATATGAACTTTGGAGGGCAAGTAAATGCTGTTAAAGCCTTCATTAAAGATAATTCTGGTATTAAAATATTTCGAGATAATATAAGGGTGTACAACTACGGTGAACCAAATGATGATTGGCTAAGACTAGACTTGGATAAAATTCAAAGAACGGGAGATCATTTTGGAAAAAAAGTAACTGTTGGGGTTGTAGAATTAGACCTAAAAATGAGTAATGAAGGTTTAATAGAAAAGACCAATAGAGAAGGTTTTATCGACAATCAAGAATTTGAAAAGTTTCAATCAATTGTTAAAAGAGCATATACATTTTTTGAGGATGAGGCATCCGAAGATAAAGATAAGATTGAAGAGTTTATTGATGGAACAAAACCTATCAAAAAAGTCGGTTTTGGAGATACTATTCAAGAATTACAGGAAAGAATTAAAGAAAAAGATTTAGAAAAAGAACTTAACCCACTTCTGCAAAAAATAGATAAAGACTATACAGAGATGAGAGATATTATGGTTAATTCTGGAATGGCTGGATTAAACCTTGGTGTTGCATTTCACGAAGTGGAACGAGAAATGAAATATATTAATGCTGACTTGAATGTTTCCGTAGTAGATATTGAAAATGTTAAAGATAGAGTGCGAACACTCATACATATTCTCGAGAGCTTATCCCCTCTTTTGAGACAAAATAAAGCAAGTTTAACAAATGCAAAAGACGTTGTCGAAATAGCAAAACTTAGAAATAATAATCGATTTAATTTTCATAAGGTTATTTTTTCTTCACCCGTTTTAACGGGAGAAAATCAAAATTTCAATTTTAAAGCTCCAACTAGTTTATTGATAAGTGCCATTTCCAATTTAATTGATAATGCAATTTATTGGACAACTTCAAAAAGAGACTTGATTGGAGAAGACTTTAAACCTGGAATCTATATTGGAACAGATTTTAACACCTTTGGTTCTCCTGCAATAATTGTTGCTGATAATGGTGAAGGCTTTAAAGTTGAGCCAGAATATTTAACACAACCTTTCAAAACGAAAAAAGAAGGAGGTATGGGATTAGGTCTTTATTTCTCTGATTTAGTAATGAATATGATAGGTGGTAAATTATTATTTCCAGACAGCTCAGATTTAGAAATTCCGGATGTTTATAATGGTGCTTGCATTGCATTAGTATTTCCTAAATAAAATAATATGTTTAAAGTCAGTAATAAAATAATAATTGTAGATGATATCCAATCTCAATTGGATACATTAAGTGGAGCTTTTTTGGACAACGGAATCGGATGTCGACCATTACTTTATGAAAACACATATAATGAGCCATTATTAAACATAAGAGTTGCATTTTTCGATTTAAATATTGGTGAAAAGACAGTTAATGATACAGGTAAAACACCCGAAGAAATTGAAAAATTGAATTCTGCTGTTTACAATGATTTGGCAATTGCATTAAATCAATATATATCGAAAGAAAATGGTCCTTTTGCATTAATTTTTTGGACTAGAAATAAAAAGATAGTGGAGGGTTTTATTAGTTATATGCAAAACCCAGCAAGAGGTTATTCAGATACAGCATCACCTATTTTAATAGATTGCATAGATAAAGATGAAGTCAGTAAAGAAAACTTGCCTGATAAACTTTTGGAGATTTTAAACAAAGAGGAAATTAAATTTCTTTTCAATTTTGAGACTAAAGCAAATGAAGCAGCAGAGAAAACAATTGATAAACTATATGAAATAATTCCTAAGGATGAAAAATGGGGTGAAAATGAAGTTCTTTTTGATAACCTTGGTAAGATATTATCCAAAATAGCTGCATCCACTCTTGGCTTTGATTATTCAAAAGAAAATCCTAACAAAGCCGTTTATGAAGGTCTTCTACCTTTACTCAATAATGAATTAATTAATTCAGATAGTGAAGTTGACTGGAGTAAAATATTAACTCCACTTTTTTCTGCGGCTTCATTTAAAGAAATTGTTTCACCTGACGATTCAATACAAAGAAAAGTAAATTCAATTTTTCATATAGAACCTTATGCTGGAGAAAAAGATGTTAGAGGAAATGTAATAGAAATAGATAAAACAAACTCAGAAATACTTCAAAGTTTTAATATCGCAGATGTCACATTATGGTTTAATAAGCTACTACCTTTTAATAGAGATAAAACTGCTCTCAAGAGAGCAACAAGAAATAGCGCAAAGTTTATAGCTATTGAATTAATATATTAGCCCTCAAATAAACCGAGCAGTAAAAAATAAAAGTTATTTTTACAACTGCTATGGAAAAGAGGAAAAATTTTACATCGAAAATCAAGGCTGAATTAGTTTTATCCTTGTTGCGTGGAGAGGATCCGGAGCTGATCAGCCGTGAATACGGAGTTACTCTGGCTGATATTAACCTTTGGCGAGATCAATTTATCGAGAGTGGTACTGACGGGTTTAAGCGTAAACCCGACGATTCAAAGCTGAGTGCTGCCGAGCGTAAGATCGGGCAACTGCAGATGGAGCTTGAACTCACAAAAAAAAAGAACGAATTGGCAGCAAAACTAAAAAGGAAATGATCTCCATGCTGATAAAGGAACATTATCCATTAACCGGGAAGCCATATCCGAAGCGTTTGATATTCAAAGTAGTCGGCTACAGCAGCAGCACCTGGTATGAAAACCCTACTCCCAAAACAGGGAAACGAGGTAGAAAACCCAAGCATAGCGATGAAGAGGTTTTACAGGAGATTAAGGAAGAAATTAAGAAGAGTACATTCAACGCTGAAGGTTATATAAAAGTGAAGAAGCGCATGGGTAAAAGGAAGATAAACGCTCTGGTAGTCGGCAAGGCACGTGTGAACCGCATCATGCGGGAAAACAACCTTCTGAGCCCCTACAGAAGGCCCGGGAAGACGAATAAGCGCGAACATGATGGTACTATAATCACGGATGCACCCAATGTCATGTGGGCCACTGATGGGAAGAAGTTCTGGATTGAGGGGTTAGGTTGGCATTGGTTCTTTGGTGTGATCGATCACTTTAACGATGAGATTATCTCATGGCATATTGCAAAGAAAGGCAACCGGTTTGCCGCCATGGAGCCTGTTAGAGCTGCTGTTCGCAGGACTTTTAGCACTGTGGACAAAGATGTATGCAGGGGAATGAATCTGCAACTAAGAAGCGACCATGGCTCACAGTATGACTCTGCTGATTTTATGAATGAAATGAAATTCCTGGGATTGGAGATGTCCAAAGCGTTTGTACGATCTCCAGAGTGCAACGGGATAATAGAGCGGTTTCACCGCACCCTGGAAGAACAGGTGTTGCAAACAGAAACATTTTCTTCCTTTGAGGAAGCTTATAACAGTATTAATCAATTTATTAATGACTACAACACGGATTGGATATTTCATAGACTAGATTACTGTTCTCCTGTAGAATACAGGGAAAAGTACGCCGAAAGCCAGCGAAAAGTAAAGGATGATATACCATCGGGCAATAAGGATCCTGAGGTTCAGCTTGTCCTCATTTCAAGTGGCTCAATGCCACGAAGAAATGAAAAAGCTCATCAGGCAATGGTAAAAGGGGCAATTACTTACAGTAACACCCCTTCTATAAATCCTTCGGTATAATATATCACCATCGGATCAGCTTGTCCGATACAAAAGTAATAAAAAAGATTAAATACAATTAATGTGCTCGGTTATTACGGGCTAATACATAGCTATTGAATTAAGTGCAGCTTGTGATTTTTCTAACAAAAAGGAAAGAATTAATAAATATGTTCTCGGCTTTATGATTCCTTGTATTAATGTAAAAGAGGATATTAATCAAGAACAGAGAATTGAAAGTAGTTATCACCTTGGTGGTTGTGATTTTAATTTAGGGGATGAAAATTTTCAAATATGGCTGAATTTGAATTTTGTATTTGGTGTAAGAAGTGATGACTCAAGATTGGGAGATTCACTTTTTGTTATGAAAAAGGAAATAATGGATATGTTAGGAAATAGATATGCTAGCCACGTTTCTAGAATTGGAATTACTAGTTTTTAATTCCTGTCAATGTTCAAGCACATTGCAATCCTCGTTCCTGCGGTTGCAAAGAGCTTTCACGCCAACGCTAACAGACGAAAAAAATAAAGCCAGCAGGTAACAATGTATATACAAAATAGGCGAGATAGTAGTAAATTAAAGGGTTGTAGCCCGCTTCAATATTGTAACGGTTTGATAGGTTTGAAGCCCGCAATCGCCTACTTTGCATATACTCACCGTTATCTGCAATTTTAGAACACGAAAACAATGACAGATTCTGAAAGATTTGAAATAGCTTTTAATATAGAATCAAAAGTTCTTGAAAATAGCTATGGCGGACCAAGTTACCATGCCATCCAGCATATTGTCAGGAGAATGGATGTTGTTTTACCACTGTTCTGGGAAAGTAAAAACTGGACTGAAAAAGATGTACAAGAATATAGAGAACTTTTTAAATTTGGTTGGGCTCCTTTGCTAAAACAATATTATAACGACATTGATATAAATATTCACCAGCCATTTCCTCTAATGACTGATGAGCTAATTAAATGGGCAGAATCAAATATAATTTTTAGTGGAAAGATAGAGTTTTGCCGACAGTTAATTAGCTATAAAAATGCAGGTTTAATTGATATAAAAGAGACCAATGAAAACGAATTTGAGTTTTCCTATTTACATGAGAATGTTGGTCTTGAACAATTTGATAATGAAAGCAGAGACTTTTTTAAGGAAGCTATTGTTGAAAAAATTATAGATAGGAAGAAAAAAGATAAACCATTTGACGAAGAAAAAATAAAAAGCGAACTAAGAAAAATCATCAAATGCCCAGACGGTAAGTTAATTAGCTATATGACAACTCCTGAAATTGATGAATATTATAACCAAAAAGGGCATTTCCATGTTTTGCGCATGCAAGGTTATGATGAATTTGACACAAGAGATACTTTTGGTTCAATTGAATATTGGAAGTACATTGATTTAATTGAGATTATTGTTGGAGTAGCTTTAATGCATACAGATGCATGTTTAGAATTAAGAATAATGAACAATAATGTGAATTTGCATAATATCTTATCTTATACCTATTCAAAAGAAAAGACAATTAACCTATATGCTAATTATTTAGGAACAACAGAAGAAGAAATCAGTCAAATTTTTTCATGTATAACTTTGTCAAAAGAGAACTTTGACTACTATTTGGAATATCCTGCAACTCCACCACCAATGTATTTTCAAGTTTCAAATGACATCATTATAAGGTCAATTGCAGGTTGTCTTGAGAATCCTTTTTCTTTATTAAATAGAGAATTGAAAAGAAAGTATAAAAAAGACTATGACAAGGCAGTAAATAGACGTGAGGAAAGATTTAGAAATGAATTATATACGTTTTTTCCTCAAGAACGAATAATTAAAATCCCGAGAGAAATAAATATTTCATTTCGTGGAATGAGGACTGATATAGACGCTGTTGTATTTGATACGGAAACGGGAACATTAGGATTATTCCAATTGAAATGGCAAGACCCTTATCTAAAATCAATGAAAGAAAGATATAGTCGAATTAGCAACCTCTTTCCTAAAGCAAAAGAATGGGTTGAAAAAATGAGATTTTGGGTTTTTAATAATACCAGTAAAGATATTCTTAGTTCTCTTCAAATAAACAAAGATATAAATGGGACTACGACAATAAATGAAGTTTGTGTTTTTGTGATTTCAAGAAATACAATGAATTTTACAGGAATGGATGTAGATGATACTGTAGCTTGGTGTTCCTGGCATCAACTAATTGAATCACAAGCAAAGGTGAAAGCTGACTTTGACAATCCAATTAAAGAAATGTTTGTAAAAGTTAAATCAATGAGTCCTCAAAATAGACCTGATAAGAATGAAATATTAAAGATGGAAGATTTTGAAACTCAGGTTGGAAATATAAAACTTAGATTTACAAAATGAAAAGAAAAAAAGCAGATAACAATGTATATAGCAAATAGGCGTGACAGTAGTAAATTCAACGGTTGTAGCCCGCTCCAACTTCATCTCGGATTGATAGGTTTGAAGCCCGCAATCGTCTACTTGCCTTATACTTACAGTTAGCAACAAGCCTAAAAAAAAGACTACGACAATGATAAATTTGCTGCATAAAGACAAAGAAGAAAAAGGAAACAGCCCACGCACAAAAGCAATAGTGTAACTGCCCTTCCCTGCAACCGTCCCTTCGCAGCCACGCACATGCTTTTCTTGTCGATCCGCCTGCATTGTGCAATGATTTTAGCATTTCGACAGTAAATCAAACTTAATAATACAACTATAAAGTTTATTTTATTGTAATTATTAGCATAATTATAAACTTTATAGTTGCATGATGCAAAAACAGGTCGTATCTTTACACCGAATTAAATTTACAAATGGCATCGAAACAAGGTAAGCCCCCGATAAAATACCCATTTTAGCGAAAATGGTTTTTTCCGATCTTTGCCTGCAAACCTATTTTTTATGAAGCCTGTAAGCAAAGAAGAATTCATGGCGATACTGGAACGCCAACAGAAGAGCGGGTTAAGCATCAAGGATTTTTGTGCTAACGAGTCCTATACGGTCTCTAGCTTCCACTATTGGAAAACCAAGTTCGGACTCACCCGGCCCTATAACAATCATGCGCCGGATGCACCCACGGACATGCTGGCACCAATCAACTTAAACCTACCCATAAAAGCCCCTGTATCCTCGGCGGTTTTATCCCCTCGCAGCAGTCAGGGAGAGATCAGGATCAAACTACCGGGAGGTATCCAGGTCAGCTTCATTGGTAGTGCCCAGGCAGAGATCGCAATCAATTTACTGAATCAAATCTGCTCACGCCATGTTCTGCCTGAATGATAACATGCGCTACTTCCTATGCCCGGGAAAGACAGACATGCGAAAAGGGATGAACTCGCTCTGTGGTGTGGTTCAAAACCTGATGGGATATGATGTGCGCATGGGTGATGTCTTCATCTTCATCAATCGAAACCGTACAACCATGAAGCTTTTGCATGCGGAAGATGGCGGGTTGGTTCTGTACATGAAAAGGCTCGAGGAAGGCACCTTCCGCATTCCCGCGTACGATGAGAAGAGTCGTTCCTATCCCATGCAGTGGCGTGATCTGGTGATGATGGTGGAAGGGATACAGGATGATCCGGGCAGCCGCTTGAAGAGGCTCAAAGCGATGAGAAACGGGTAGTAAAAATAATCAGAAAAAGAGTGAAAATAATCTCCTGAAAGCTTGTCCAGGTCAGGGTTTTTTATTATTTTTATGACTGAATAAAAGCCCGGTAAATGGACCAGATGCAAGCCTTAGAACTCCTCATACAATCGCAGGCGGAACAAATCCGTCAGCTCACCGAGGCCAATGCGAAGCTATCTGAACAGCTCACCGGGATGCAGCAGCGGATGGATAAGCTGCTGGCACAGATCGCCTGGTTCACCCGCCAGTTCTACGGTCGTAAAAGCGAGAAACTCTCGCACCTGGATCCGGCCCAGCTCTCCCTGTTTGAAACGATTGCAGACGAGGAGGAAAGGCTTGCCGAGATCGAAGCGGCCCGTGCTGCTGCCGAGAAGCAGATAGAAGAGCAGGCACCCGCCAGAAAGAAAGAGAGATCCAACCGGAAGATGTTGGAGGGTCTTCCCGTGGTGGAGGTTGTGCTGGAGCCGGAAGAACTTGATCTGGACAAGTACAAGCGTATCGGTGAGGAACGTACCCGTACACTTGAGTTTGAACCCGGGAAGCTGTATGTGAAAGAGCTTGTGCGCCCCAAGTACGCTTTAAGAGACAACGCTGCCCCGACGGTTGATGGCACACCCGGTGTGATCATCGCCCCCCTCCCGTTACTTCCGATATACAAGGGACTTCCCGGAGCCAGTCTCCTCGCTGAGATCCTGCTCCAGAAGTATGTGTATCATCTCCCCTTTTACCGCCAGGTACAGCAGTTGGGGCATCTGGGGGTGAAGATACCGGAGAATACGATCTCCGGCTGGTTCAAACCGGCCTGTGAGCTCCTGAAGCCGCTCTACGAGGTTCTGAAGAAAGAGGTTATTGATACTGATTACCTCCAGGTGGATGAAACCACACTTCCGGTGATCAACAAGGAAAGTCACAAGGCAAAGAAAGAATACTTGTGGATGGTGAGAGCGGTCATGAAGAAACTGGTTTTCTTTTAT
>Ga0334901_1001599_pt1 | contig 22916 bp, 19 predicted proteins | sample GraSluR3_MG_3_FD_207216 | JGI IMG/M metagenome (GOLD analysis project Ga0334901, IMG submission 207216) | Sludge microbial communities from methane-producing bioreactor in Wageningen University, Netherlands - Granular Sludge_15_08-R3 | ecosystem: Engineered > Bioreactor > Anaerobic >... | reverse complement strand
ATGGCTCATTCATGAAGGCCTTGAACGGTTTCGATGAGAACCACAAACCGATTCCGTATCCGCTCGGACACTTCTTCATGGCGATCGATCCCGAACGCTTTATGGGACTCGAGGTATTCAAGCGTGTTGCAGGGACGATCTGTCGCGAGATCAGAGACTCGAAGAAGGCTCCGGGTGAAGATCGTATCTATACCGCTGGAGAGAAGGAGTACGATGCATGGCAGTATCGTAAGGAGCACGGTTGTCCGGTTCCACCGAGTCTGCAAAAGCATATGATCGAACTTAGGGATGCCTACAATCTCGATTACCGATTCGACTTCGAATAGTGACACAACACACGAAATACAAAGGATGAAACCATGGACATGTTGAAAGAGAAAGCACTGAAGTATCATACGATGGATGGTGTTCCAGGAAAGGTGTCGGTTGTTCCGACCAAACCGTGCAAGACCGCCGACGAACTGTCGTTGGCCTATACCCCAGGGGTGGCGAAGCCTGTATTGGAGATCGCTGAAAATCCCGAAGATGCATATGCCTATACTGCAAAGGGGAATCTGGTAGCCGTCATCTCCAACGGTACTGCGATTCTTGGGTTGGGGGACCGGGGCGCCTTGGCATCCAAGCCGGTCATGGAAGGCAAGGGAGTGCTTTTCAAGCGCTTTGCAGATATCGACGTTTTCGATATTGAACTCGATGTAAAGGATCCACAGAAGATCATCGAGATTGTGAAAGCTATGGAGCCGACCTTCGGAGGAGTGAACCTGGAAGACATCAAAGGCCCCGAGTGTTTCGAGATCGAGCAGGCGCTGATCGAGCAATGCAATATCCCCATATTTCACGATGATCAGCACGGTACCGCAATCATCTCCACTGCTGGGCTCATGAACGCTGTGGAGTTGGTGGGTAAGAAACTTGCCGATGTGAAGATCGTAGTCAATGGTGCTGGGGCTGCCGGTATCTCCTGTGCGAAGATGTTCGTTGCAGCAGGAGTCGATCCAAAGAATATCATCATGCTCGATAGCAAGGGTGTAATCTATGCAGGGAGAACAGAGGGCATGACGAAGGAGAAGCGAGAGTTTGCAGTCGAGACCTCTGCTCGATCGCTTGCCGATGCCGTAGTGGATGCCGATGTGTTCATGGGCCTCTCAGTAGCAGATTGTCTCACTCCGGAAATGTTGAATTCCATGGCAAAAGATCCCATTGTGTTCGCTATGAGCAACCCGAACCCTGAGATTGCCTACGACGTGGCAATCGCGACTCGAAGCGATGTAGTCATGGCTACGGGACGGAGTGACTTCCCGAATCAGATCAACAATGTACTCGGATTCCCCTTCATTTTCCGTGGAGCACTAGATGTCCGTGCAACCATGATCTCAGAGGGGATGAAGATGGCTGCTGCCAAAGCTCTTGCAGACTTGGCGAAGGAGCCTGTGCCTGAAGTGGTCAGACGTGCCTATTCGGGAAAGGAGTTCACCTTCGGACGGAACTACATCGTCCCGAAACCCTTCGATCCACGCGTTATCGAATGGGAGGCTGTTGCTGTGGCTAAGGCTGCCTGTGAAGAGGGGCTCGCACTGCGCCCGATCACCGATTGGGACGGGTATAGAGAATCTTTGAAGAAACGGATGGCACACTACTGGGAGTAGAAGTGATGTACGATTTGTAATTGTTTGGGTTCTCGTCTGTTTATCGGACGAGAACCTTTTGTTCTTAGCGTGTTCATGAAACGGAAGGGTGCATGACGAGAAAATTGAGACTACGGCTATTTCTCATTCTCTTACTCGTTGTGTCGATCTGGTTGATTGTCGGCGGTCTGTTTGTGGTCGGAAGACTCGATCGTATAGTGACCGACGATGTACAGTCGCTCATCAATGAGATCGCCACGCAGAATGTGGTGCGCCTGAACTCGGTAATCAGTGCCGAAATCGCTTCACTACAACTCCAGGCGGCATTCATTAGTCGATACGAGGATATTCAGAACCCGGACATCATCTCCATTCTTCGCCACGAATCGGAAGCTGGAGGGTATATTCGACTAGGAGTGATAGCCCCGGATGGCTCCAGCATCAACTCCGATGGGTATCTGGTGAATCTCGCCTTTCGAGACTATTTTCGCCAGGCTATGCAAGGTCGAACGGTGGTCTCAGAGGTCCTGCAGCACACACAAGATGCACAACAACTCATTATTGTCATTGCTGTACCGATCTTCCGGGAGGGGAAGGTGATTGGCGTACTCCGTGGAGTGCGCGATATCCATGTATATGCGAACATGCTTCAGGTCTCCACACCGAACGGAAAAGGGAATGCCTACATCGTGAAGACGACGGGAGAGGTCGTTCTTGCGAATACTGGTTTTAGCGACGGTATGTATTCGCACGATCTTCCCTTCTCTGAACTCCCACACTATGCAAGCTCGGTGGGGCTACAAGAGTTGGAAGCTGCCATTGGTCGTGGAGAGCGCGGTATGGTGCACATGAAGAGCCATGAGTTAGGAGAGTTTGTCGATTATCGTCCACTCGGGATCAACAACTGGTATGTACTCACCGTACTCCCCGAACGGGCAATGATGGGTTCTCTCTCCCTAGCAGCACGAGTCATGGCAATCGGACTGTATGGATCGTTGTCACTTTTGGTCATCGTTCTGATGGTCATCGGCTTGGTACGAGAACGGAGACATGAGATTCTGGAACGAATTGCGTTCACCGACAAAGTCACCGGACTCTGGACTTGGGACCATCTAAAATATAAGACACAGCACAAGATCAGCGATCTGGGAAGGAGAGGGTTCTACTTTGTGCTCGTGGATATTGATCGCTTCAAGCTGATCAACAGTGCAGTCGGCTTTGAAACAGGTACGGCGATCCTGCAAGCGATGGGATCTGTTATCGCCAGCAGCATCGACTCGGACGAGTTTGCCGCACGTGTGGTCAACGACCGTTTTGCCCTGATTCTGCGGTCGAGTCCAAGTATCGAGCAACGGGTATCTCAATTGATACAAGCACTGGATTCCATCCGGTCATCGACTATCCTCCAATCTCATAGGGAGTTATCGCTTACCTATTCATGCGGGATCTATCCTCTGGATCAAGGGGCATCGGAGCTTGACTCAGCACACGATAGAGCGAAGATCGCCCTTGAGACGATCAAGACTTCGGGACTCTCTGCCTACGCGTTCTATGATGAGGCTCTGCACGAGACAATGCAGCGACGAAGAGCACTCGAAGGTCGTTTCTCCACCGCTTTAAAGCAGGAGGAGTTCGTCGTCTACTACCAACCGAAGTTTGACATCGATACCCTTGAGATCGTAGGCGCAGAAGCACTCGTTCGGTGGAACCATCCCGATCACGGCATCATCTCCCCTGGAGAGTTTATCCCATTTCTCGAGGAGAACGGGAGAATCGATGAACTGGACAATTATGTGTTCAGACAGGTCTGCTTCCATCTTCATCAGTGGTATGAACAGGGGTATCCACACCTTCCGGTATCGGTGAATGTCTCTCGAATTCATGTACTTTCACCGAAGTTTGTGTACGAGTATCAAGATATCTTAGACACATTCTCATTACCCAAACGATCAGTGGAGATCGAATTGACCGAGTCTGCCTTCGCCCAAGATATGCAACAAGTCATGATCACCGTCGCAAAGTTGCGGACACTTGGCTTCTCTGTTGCATTGGATGATTTCGGTGCGGGGTTCTCGTCACTGAATCTTCTGAAGGATCTGCATGTCGATACGCTGAAGATAGACCGGCTCTTCCTGCAGGATTTCAGTACAAACTCCAGAGCGGAGATCATGGTTCGAGTTGTACTGACGATGGCGAAGGAGCTCGGGATGGCTGTAGTTGCAGAGGGTGTGGAGAGCGAACAACAGCTGGCATTCCTTCGAAAGGTGCATTGCCAGTCTGCTCAAGGGTTCCTGCTTGCGAAACCCATGGATGTCGCCTCCTTTATCTCCCTCTGGGAGCCTTGGTCGATTACTCGGTAAGTTCCCACGCCTCCTTCAACTGATCCTTAGCCTGGTCGAGAACCTGTTGGTACTGTTGGTTCAGTTGAGCATAGTGTTTCTGAAGGAATTGAACGAACTCCGGATCCTGCTCCATGGACATACCGCTGGCTCTTCCATACTTTTGCATCATCTGGTCCCGTTTCTGTTCAAACATCGGCTGATACTGCTGTTTTGCACGTTCCAGAAGCGAATCTCGTGCTTCCAGATACTTTCCCATGAAGTCGCCGATCTTACCCATAAGGTCGATGGTCTCACTGTCGGAGCCATCGATGATTTTCACAATCTTCTGCATTTTTTGAATGCGTTCTTCGTATTCGAGGCTTTGGGGAAGCGCAATGTTCATGAGAACCGTGGATGCGATTCCTCGCTTAATGAGTGGAAGATCGTCCTTCGGAGCATCGGCAACAGCGGAAGCAAGCTCCTGTCCATCCGATTCGATATCGGTCAGATAGGTTCCTGCAACTCTTTTTCCTTCATTGATCAACTTGTCACGTCTCATCTTCTCCGGGTCTGCCTCTATCCCTTCGGTCTTCTCTAATGCTATTTCCCAAGCTGACTTAATTAATGCCATGATTCTGACTCCTTGTGTATGAAGGTTTGTATTCCTGGTTTCTGTGTGTCTGTATTGTAAGATAGCGGTAAGTGTGCTCTTGGACAAGGGTATCCTGCACAGAGTGCCGTCAGCGATGAAATACAGGGTGCAGGGTAGGACAAATGTGGACGTTTTTCAAGAAAAACAGTAGTCTTCCAGTATGGATATGACTGACACATGCTACTACCGGAATCCGTATCAGCGAGACCTCACCACAACTATACGTGCAATTGAAAAGTATGCACAGAGAACAGCTGTCGTGCTCGATGCGACCATCTGCTACCCCGAAGGGGGAGGTCAACCAGGAGACCGAGGAGCACTGAACGGTATCACGATAGTCGATACGATCAAGGATGACGATGATCGTATTCTCCACTTACTCTCGGAGTCTCCGAATCTGTCGGTCGGCGATACAGTTCACGTAGAACTCGACTGGAAGCACCGGTATGACTACATGCAGCAGCATACTGCACAACATCTGCTCTCGGGGACTTTTCACCGGCTGTTTGACATAGGTACGGTTTCTGTCCACCTGGGACACGAGGATATGAGCATAGAGCTCGACACACGGGATATTTCAGATGAGACCATCGATGCCCTTGAGGAGGAAGTGAACCGCATTATCCGTCTTGCTGTTCCAGTCACGGCACGAACGGTCACACAACGTGAGTCTCAGGATATACCGCTACGTCGATCGGTGAAGGTCGATGGCGATGTCAGGCTTGTCACCATAGGACAGTTCGACACGATAGCCTGTGGCGGGGTGCATGTCGCCGATACAGCCGAACTTGCATCGGTTCAATACCTGAGAAAAGAGACCATTCGTGGAAACACAAAGACATTCTGGCTTGCCGGCGATAGGGCGCTTCGTGCCATTCGGAGAAACCGGAAGGTGGTGGATGCTGCAGGGACGCTACTATCGATGCCGCCTGAAGGAATTCCAGAGGGAATTGAGGCACTCCAACAGCAGGTGAGCGATACTCGGCATCAGGCGCATGCGTATCGTAGCCAAGTCGTCGCTATGAAAATGGAGTCCTTGCTCACCGAAGCCCCGCTACATGAGGGGATACCCGTGGTCATGTTAGATGCTTCATCGTGGACAGAGGACGAATTCAGAAGTCTCCCGGAGACCTTTTTCTCGGTTTCGCACATAAAACTCTGTGCTGTGCGTGAGCGAGCCGATGGAAAACTGGGGTGGATGGTGGCGCTGAAAGGGTTCGATCAGGAAAATCAGTGTTTCTCCGAAATTCGAGTCGAGGCACTCCCGCTGATCGACGGTAAAGGTGGAGGAAAGGCACCCCTCTGGCAGGGAGTCGGGGTGAATAAAGAGGGAAAGCTGCCCTTTCTCCAGAGCGTGAGGGATATCTTCACAGGTGGCGCTCATGGACAGACGATCTAAAGAGTCGAAAAGTATACGGTTCCATATCTTCAATAACTCGCTCTTTCTCGATTCGGGAAATCTGAATTGGCCACAGGTGATTGGGAGAACGATCGCCTTCATGGGTTTTTTTCTCGTGATCTATGCGATCGGGCTCTATTTCACCAAGGATTACTACCACGAGATAGGCCGCTGGGTCGTTGATCATCTGGGTCTAGCCGGGGTAGCGCTCTTCTCACTTATCACCGACATGTTCATCGTGCCGTTCAGTGTGGATATTCTCTTTCCGTTCGTGACACAATGGCCTGCTGTTCCGCTTTTAGCCACTATGTCGTTGGCATCGGCCATTGGTGGAATCGGCGGATATTGGATTGGGCGTTTGTTGGGACATGTGCCTCTTGTCGCCCTGCTCACTTCTCGCTTCTCCCCGGATACCCGACAACTGGTCAATCGGTATGGCGTGTGGGCTGTGGTGATAGCCGGGCTCACTCCGATTCCATTTTCAACGGTCTGCTGGATTGCTGGAATGGTTCGTGTGAATCCGACGTTGATCGCGGTAGCATCGCTTAGCCGTATCCCACGGATGATCATCTACTATCTACTGATTCGTGGAGGGCTTTCAGTCATATTCTGATACGATCCGTTTCAGAATCGACCGTGCTCTCTCCGGAGCATCTCCAATGTACTCGGAAGCATCAAGCAGACGTATCACTTCATCCTGAGGAATATAGTTGGTGATCCTCGTGTCACCACTCAGCAGTTCAGCGAGTGGATTCTCTTTGCCTTGTTGTACGATCGGCCACGAGGCGAGGGAGTGTTCCCTGATCACTTCATGCATCTCTTGACGATTGGCTCCTCTTCGACCGAGTTCCATGAGGAGTCGCTCACTTGCCGCGAATAGACCGTATCTCTTGAGATTATGGCGAATTCCCTCCTCGTGAAAAGTCATCCCCTTCACCAGTTTCTCTGCAGTAAGCAAGACCTCTTCGGTCGACAGGAATAGGGTAGGAATTGCTACCCTGCGATTTGCAGAATCGTCCAGAGTCCGTTCAAGCATGGTGTCTGCGGCATTGTGCCACAGAATCTCCACTTGAGCGGAGGCAAGTCTGCAAAGCGAATCGATCTTCTCTGCATTGATCGGATTGCGCTTGAATGGCATTGCCGATGAACCGACCTGAAGGGAACCGAACGGCTCGCTCCACTCTCCGATCGGAGGGCTCTGCAGAAGACGGAGATCGAGGGCGAATTTGCTGATAGTGGCGCAGAGACCAGATAACACCACGCCCAATCTCCAATCCTGTTTCCTCGGATAGACCTGAGTCGCACCAACGAAGGCCTTGAGGCCAAGCTCGTTCATGACCCGCTCCTCGAGTTCTGCAGGTGTGACGTGAGACCCCTCAAGCAGTGCCTTGTATGAAGCACTGGTTCCGACAGCCCCCTTGAGTCCCTTGCCTTTGAGCGATTTCGCCAACCGCTCTAGATCTTCGAGGTCATCCAGAAGGTCCTGTGCTGTCTGTGCAAGACGATAGCCGATCGTCGTCGGCTCAGCAGGCTGGATATGGGTGAAAGCCATGCATGGAGTGTCGGCCGTCTCTTCTATTCTCTCGGCAAAGCGCTTGAGAACACGCTTTACCAAAGTGATGATTCGATCCAGAGCCTCTCGCTGTCGTAGCACATCCATATTGTCCAGAATATCCATGCTGGTCGCACCGAGGTGGATGATGCTTCCACCAGTCGGGCACTGTTCTGCATAGGTTCTGATCTCGGCCATGAGATCGTGATGTATTTCCTGTTCAATCTCGGAAGCTCGACCGATATCGATATCGAGACTGTGAGCTTCGAGTTCAGCGACCTGCTGCGCACTGGTGAGGCCGATAGTCTGTTGCGCTTTTGCCAGCGCAACCCAAATTCGGCGCAAGGTCTCACGCTTATGGCGTTCAGACCATATGGAGCGCATGTCACTACTCCCATAGCGCCACGTGAATGGCGAGATGAATGTGTCATGTGTGAATGTCGGATCCATGAGCTGCCTCCGTTACAGAATGATTATCTGATCACGTTCGGGTCCCACACTGATGAATTTCATTGGAGCACCGGTCAATTCGGCGATCCTGTTCACGAAGGACTGTGCCTCCTTCGGCAGGTCCTCCCAGCTTCGAGCTTCGGTGGTACTGGACATCCAGCCAGGAACCTCTTCGTAGACAGGTTCGGCTTTCTCCTGACCAGAGGTGTCAGGAAGGTCGGTCACCAGTTCTCCATCGATCATGTATCCGGTACAGATCTTGATCGTTTCGAAGGAGTCGAGCACATCGAGCTTCGTCACTGCTATGCTCGTGAATCCATTGACCCAACACGAGAACGATGTTGCCACGGCATCGAACCAGCCGCAACGGCGAGGTCTTCCTGTGGTGGCACCGAACTCTCCCCCGACAGCTCGGAGTTTTTCTCCGTCTGCATCGAATAGTTCTGTGGGGAATGGTCCTCCACCCACCGATGTCGAATAGGCTTTGACGACACCTATGACCTCATCGATGTGTCGAGGTGAGATCCCTGCACCACTGCAGGCTCCTCCAGCAGTCGGGTTGCTGCTCGTAGTATAGGGATAGATACCCCAATCCAGGTCGCGCATGATTCCAAGCTGTCCCTCAAGGAGTACCTCTTTGTTCTCGAGGACGGCCTGCTTCACTGCAGGAAACGTGTCGATGATCTGAGACCCGAACCGCTCTCTCCACGATGCGCAGCGAGCCATGAGCTCGTCTATATCCACCTGAGGAAGGCCGTAATACTCGAGTTGACGATTTTTCTGGGGCAGCAGCATTTCAAGACGGGTACGGAGTCGCTCTTCATCGAGTATGTCCGATGCACGGATTCCGATACGTGAGGCTTTGTCGCTGTAGCAGGGCCCGACGCCACGTTTAGTGGTTCCCACTGCCCATCCACTCTTCTTACTCGCCTCTTCAGCTCCATCGAGGAGACAGTGGAGGGGGAGAATCAAGTGGGCTCGCCGGTCAATGAAGAGGTTCTTGCCATCGACACCTGCGGTTGCGATAGACTCCAGTTCGGTGAGCATGGTGTCGAAGTTCACTACCGTTCCTGCTCCTACGATACACATGGTGTCGGGATTGAATATTCCCGAGGGGATTATGTGGAGTGCGAATTTACCCTTATCGTTTATGACTGTATGACCAGCATTGTCCCCACCTTGGAAACGGATGACAGTCTCCGCCTTCTGGGCGAGATAGTCGACAATCCGGCCTTTTCCTTCATCTCCCCACTGGGCTCCTACGATCGCTGTTACGCTCATACCTTCTCCTTGCCTTGGCGGCCTAATCGGGCAAGCATGTTCTGCTCGCATATCTCGTGCTCATCGATATCGATGGCATCCCACGGATATTTTATCCACAGGTCGTCAATCTCTTCTCCCGCAAAGTAGCGAGTTATCTCCGATGGGAAATCGGCATCCTTGGATTTTCTCTTGTTGTGGAGAACGAGCACTGCAATCTCTTCAGGCTCGTTCTTGAGGAGCTCTCGGATGCAGTAGCTCAAGGTTGCACGCGTGTCATCCACCTCGTCGATGAGGAGCACCTTCTTGCCGCGCAACTGTTGCTGAGTCTCATCGATCCATTGAATTTTCTGCGGATGTGAATTGTGGGTCTGGTCTATGCCGTAGTACGAGATTCCCACGGCGTAGATTGGTCTGTTTATATAGGTCTTGACGATTCGGGCTGGGATGAATCCCCCCGAGCCAATGGCTACGATGACATCGGGATCGTAGTCCGATGCCGTGAGACGGTCTGCGAGCGATTTCACGAGTTTGTGAATCGTGGCATACCCAACATAATACTTGTTGTCCATGAATCTTCCTTTATCGTCAATCGGTTACGGGTACCATTTCGGCAATGTAGGGGAGCGTACGGTACCGTTCGGCATAGTCCAACCCATAGCCCACTACCCAGACGTCGGGAATTTCGAAACCGACATAGTCGAGTTCGACACTCACCTTTCGTCTGTTCGGCTTATCAAGGAGGACTACGGTTTTCAAGGATTTCGGATTGCGTGCTTCGAAGTTCCTGCAGAGGTAGTCGAGTGTATATCCACTGTCGAGGATGTCCTCCACAATAACGACATGTCGACCTTCGAGATTCTCTCGCGTATCCATGATCAGTCTCACATTCCCGGTCGACTGAGAGGATGCTCCGTAGCTGGATAGTGAGATGAAGTCCACCACATGGGGAACGTTCAACTTCCGGCAGAGGTCTGCAAGAAAAATGAAAGAGCCTTTCAATACTCCCACGAGTATCAGGCTCTCGGTAATTCCCTCGTATTCCTTGTTGATCCGATAGGCAAGTTCGTCTACCCGTCTCTGTATGGTATCGGCATCGATCAGGACACGTACCAGATCCTTTGTGAGAGCAGGAATCGCTATTGATGTCATGTTGGCTCCTTACAGCTTACGAAAGTCGTCAGTCATGGCATAACAATAAATCAAGAGCGGTGTCAAGCCTACGATACATACAGCCCCCTCTGAATCAGACCGGCAACTCCAGAGAATCGATGGCTGCCACGGCGTTGTCGAAAATCGATTCCTGGCCCACGATGGAGTCGAAACCAGATCGCGAAAACTGTCGTTTTACTTGTGATTGAAGACCGCAGAAGATAAGTCTCTTCCCCTGTCGTTCAAGCGATGCGTACAGTGTTTGCAATACCACCATGGCGCTGTGGTCTATGCTCGGAACGCCACGTATCGAGAGAATGATGGTCTTTGCGTCCTCTATCTGCTCGATTGTGGAGATGAGCCTGTCTTGAGATCCGAAGAATAGCGGTCCAGTGACATAAACGAGTTTCACTTCGGAATACGTGTCGGTAAGATTTCTCCCCTTCTCATGTCTCTCATCGATATTTGCTACTGTTATATCAAGATATGAGCTTCGAATTACGAACAACAACGCGGAAAGACCGATTCCGATCACGATTGCAATGGTGAGGTCGAATACCACCGTGGCAACCAGGGTTGTGAGATACTGGGCAATCGAGGTCTTGTATCGCTTATGGAATATGGTTCGAATGCTCTCCCAGTCATTCATCCGCCAAGCCGTCATGATCAGTATTCCAGCTAAAGAGGCGAGCGGAATTCGGGACATGACGGGACTGAGCAGGAACATGGATGCAATGAGGAACCCTGCATGGAACACGCTGGTCAGACGAGTGCGTCCGCCTGCCTTGATTCCGACGCTCGTTCTGGCGATGGCCGCGGTTGCAGGAACCCCACCGAAGAGTGGAATGATGATATTTCCCAACCCTTGGGCGAACAGCTCCTGATTTGAATCGACTCGATCCTCTCTCATGGTCGATCCTGCTGCTCCACAGAGCAGTGTCTCGATCATACCGAGTGCAGCGATGCTTAATGCAGGAACCAGCAGTGGCTGTATGAAGGCTAAGTCAAGATATGTAAGCGTCACTCGATGCTCAAGCAGGAGGGTTCGTGGAATGGTTCCCACCTCCTGGACCGAGAATGGACCGAGCAAGTTCACCACGAGGGCACCGAGAAGTCCCGCTAGCGATCCAGGAACTCTTTGTGCTAATCGTCTTGGCCACAGGAGCATGATCATGACGGTGAGTAGGCCGAACATGATCGGCTGCCAGGAGACGGTGAACGAGTTCTGAGCAAACCAGAGGAGCTTCTGAATCGTATGTTCCCCCTGTGATCGTACTCCAAGCAGGTTGTCCACCTGACCGAAGACGATGATGAGAGCAATTCCGCTGGTGAATCCCGTGATCACTGGCGAAGGGATGATAGAGACGATCCTTCCCGCAGAGAGAGCCGAAGCAAGTACCAATATGATTCCGGAGAGGAACCCGGCGACAAGCACGCCCTCTACCCCGAATCGAGTCGAGAGGGGGAGGAGAATCGCAGCCATGGCACCAGTCGGGCCACTTATGAGGAAGGAGGATCCGCCAAATGCGCCTATGAACAACCCTGCAAGAATCGCTGTCACCAACCCTGCTGCTGCATCTGCTCCGGAGCCAACACCGAATGCCAGTGCCAGTGGGAGTGCGACAGCTGCTACGGTGAGGCCTGCCAACATATCCCGAAAAAAGGTTTCGATACTATAACCTGTGAACTCCTGACCAAGCGACTGAGCGAATCGGGTAATCATGAATGGCTGTTCCTTTATACAATTATGGGCACGACAATTGTCTCACAATCAGAGGTTATATATCATTCAACTCAAATAAATACAAGTGATTACTTGAATATAAATCACGGTTTGTTTGCACACTGAATTGTTGACTGATCAAAGATTGCCTCCTATACTGGAGGTCCGGTTATGTCTAGACTTCCTTCCATGCCGCCAGGGCACTCCGTCAGACGGGGCGGGCGGTAGAGTCGGACAATGCATGTGATTTTTTGGGGGAGTGATGTTTGAACAAATCGAAATCTCTGCGTTGGAATTGAATCCGTTCACTGCGATGAAGGACGAAACGTTTCTCATAACTGCAGGAACCGGAGATCGTTGGAATACCATGACTGCTGGTTGGGGCTTCCTTGGGGTTATGTGGTCGCGTCCGGCGTTTGGTATAGTCGTTAGAGACTCTCGGTACACCTACGAGTTCCTTGAGCATGCGGAGGGGTTCACCTGTTCTTTTTTCCCTCCTGGCTTCGAAAAGGTCTTGCAGTTCTGCGGAAGCAGGTCTGGGCGTACTACCGACAAGGCTGCTGAAACGGGTCTCGAACCGGTTGTCGTTTCCAATTCCACTGGTGGTGAACTGGTGACATTCGAGCAGGCGAACATGGTGTTCTGCTGCACTACGGCCTCGAAAACCGATATCGGACCAGAAGACTTTCTCCTTCAGGAGATTGAGAAGCACTACCCGAAAAAGGATTACCACAGACTCTACCTTGGGTTCATAGAGCAGATACTCGTGAAGAGTGAGTAGGAGGCCCCCCCCCATGGCGATAGTATTCGATCGTGAGCAGGGACTCTCCTTGCTCGCTCTTATGATCAGGTCTCGAGTATTCGAGGAGAAGATAGAAGCCCTGTTCTCATCACATGAGATGCATGGAACGACGCACCTTGCGATTGGACAGGAGGCCGTGCACGCTGGGGTATCCCCTGCGCTCGACTCTGAGGATTGGATCCTTACCACGCACCGGTGTCATGGACATACCTTGGCAAAGGGTGCTTCGATCGAGGGGATGCTGGCAGAATTCTTCGGGCTTTCTCAGGGAGTTGCGAAAGGCCTCGGTGGATCCATGCACTTGATCGATCTTGAACACCACAACGCAGGCTCCTCTGCTGTAGTCGGTAGTGGTGTCGCCATTGCTACCGGTATGGCTTTGCAACTCAAGCGAAAGGAATCATCGAATCTGGTGGTAGCATTCTTCGGCGATGGTGCGAGCAATCGAGGTGTCATTCACGAATCCATGAACATGGCAGCAATATGGGACCTTCCGGTTTTGTTCCTCTGTGAGCACAATGTGTACGGCATGTCCAGTTGCGCCGACGAGATGGTCTCGGTGAACAGTATTGCAGATCGTGGCAGCGCATACGGGATCGAGAGCAGTTCGGTCGATGGGAACGATATAGAAGTCGTGTTCGAGGCTGTCCAAGATGCCGCGCGGTATATCCGGGAAGACAAGAAACCGTTCCTCCTTGAGGTTCGTACCTACCGCTTCAGCGGGCACTCAAAGAATGATAAGCGGGTCTACAGAACTCGTGAAGAGGAAGAACGGTGGAGTCTGCGTGATCCACTACGTATCTTCAGCGAACGTCTGATTGAACGTGGTCACCTTACACACGAAGAGTTCGAAGAGATGCAGCGTAGCGAGAGAGAGTCCATCAACAGAATTGCAGAGAAGCTGCTTGAGGAGCGGAATGAGCTGACAATCGAAGAGGCTCAATCCTATGTGTTTACGGATGGAGGGGTGGAATGAAGAAGCTTAGTTATCGGGAAGCCATCCGTGAGGCGATGATGGAGGAGATGGCACGCGACGAGCAGGTCGTGGTCATTGGAGAGGACGTGGGGCGCTATGGTGGCTGTTTTAAGGTTACCCCGGGGCTGATCGAGCGATTTGGAGATCGACAAGTGGTGGAGACTCCTGTATCTGAGGAGGGGCTGGTCGGTGTAGCGGTGGGAGCTGCTATGCTCGGTATGCGCCCTATAGTAGAGATCATGTATGGAGACTTCTCGACGCTCGCCTCCGACCCACTTATCAATCATGCTGCGAAGATGCATTTCATGACAGGTGGTCAGGTTTCTGTTCCTATGGTCTACCGAACCCCCATGGGTTCCGGGACCGGGGCGGCTGCACAGCATACACAAAGTCTGGAGACGCTCTTCACCAACATTCCGGGGTTGAAAGTCGTATTTCCCGCCACACCGGCTGACGCGAAAGGTCTACTGAAAAGTGCCGTGCGAGATCCTGACCCAGTCGTGTTTCTCGAGCATAAACTCTATGGAACCGAGGGCTTGATACCCGACGGAGAGTATACGATACCACTTGGTAAGGCCGATATCAAAAGACAAGGGACCGATGTCACCATCATCACCTATGGCAAGACACTCTTCACTGCGCTTGACGCAGCAGCCATTCTCGAAGACGACGAGGTGAGCGTGGAGGTTGTGGACCTCCGTTCCCTCCGTCCTCTAGATACCGAGACTATCTTTGCATCGGTTTGCAAAACTGGACGGGTCGTGGTTATGCACGAGGCTCCGGGATTCGGCGGGTTCGCTGGGGAGATCGTGGCACAGATTGTTGGAGATAGTGCGACCTTCAACGCACTCAAGGCTCCGATTGCTCGTGTGTGTGGGAAAGAGATGCCTACGCCATTCAATAAGAACTTGGAGTTGCAGTTGCCGCCATCGCCCCATGCTGTCGTGGCAGCAGCGCTCAAACTCTTTCCATCAGCCGTGTAGGAAGCTCCGGACTCCAGTGAGTACCATGGCTATATCCGCCTCGTTGCAGGCGTCTATAACCTCCTGATCTCGGACAGACCCGCCAGGTTGCACCACTGCGGTGACTTTTGAGCCGACGAGCGCATCAATACTGTCGCGGAAAGGGAAGAAGGCATCACTTGCCAACACCATGTGCTTCGATTCTCCGCTCTTTGCCAGGGCGATCTGGGTGGCATCGATTCGCGAGACCTGTCCTCCGCCAATACCGCATGTGGTCCGATCGGAGGCTGTGACGATTGCGTTTGACTTCACGTGTTTGACCACTTTCCATGCGAATAGCATATCTGCTATCTCTTCCGCTGTGGGCTTGCGATCGGTGACCGTGCGCAACGTCTCGGCAGTCACCTCAGCATGATCTTTCTGTTGCAGAAGGAGGTCGTTTCCTAAAGCTCTGCCCACCAGATGTCCTGTCAATGGAGGGAGTTCTCCGGTCTCCAATACGCGGAGCTGTCTCTTTTTTCGCAGGATCGCAAGTGCCTCTTCTGTGTAGGCAGGAGCAGCGAGAACTTCGAAGAAGTGGTTTTTCAGGATTTCCGCCATTGCTTTGTCACAGGTGCGATTCAAAGCGATGATGCCACCGAACGCACTTGTCTTATCGGCATGCAATGCCCGTTCGAGAGCTTTCTTCGGGGATGCGTTCACCGCGACACCACAGGGAGTTGCATGTTTTACGACAACGCAGGCAGGCATGGAGAATTCACGTACGGTATCCAGCGCACCATAGGCGTCTCCAAGGTTGTTGAACGAGAGTTGCTTCCCTTGCAGTACCGTACAATCCAAAATGCTGAAGGGATCTGCTTTTCCCGGAAGTACAGTCGCTCGATAGACAGCTGCTTTCTGGTGTGGATTCTCTCCATATCGGAGGAGTCTCTCCTCTTCATCGATCCTGTCACGGATATCGGTATGTAGGGTGTAGCTTCGAGTCATCCGCTGTGGGAAGAGCTCTTCGTGCAGGTATTCATGGATGATGGAGTCGTAGGCAGCGGTGTGGGCGAACGCCTTCGCTGCCAACTTCTTCCGAAGTTCAAACGATACCGTTCCGTGTTGTGTAAGTTGTCCCAGTACAGTTGCGTAGTCTGCTGTGTCGGTGAGCACTGTGACCCAGGCAAAGTTCTTAGCTGCAGAGCGAACCATGGTCGGTCCACCGATATCTATGTTCTCCACCGCCTCATCGAGACCAGATGAGCCATCGTTCACGGTTTTCTCGAACGGGTAGAGATTGCACACCACCAGATCGATCCAGCCGATCTGGTGCAATGCAGCCTCTTGTTCATGGTGGTCCCTGAGACCGAGGATACCTCCAGCAATCAAGGGGTGGAGCGTCTTGACCCGACCTCCCATCATCTCCGGTGCATGCGTATATGACTCCACCGAGGTTACCGAAATCTGATTGTCCTGAAGGAGAGTGGCAGTCCCTCCGGTAGAGAGTATCTGTACGCCGAGTTCATCCAGAGTCCTGGCCAGCTCGACAATACCTGTTTTATCCGACACCGAGATAAGTGCCCGTTTGATGGCTGTTGGTTCGCTATGCATATGCGTTGTTTACCACATTTTCCCAGTTCTCAGCTACCCGTCGGGAAACCCTTTAATTTTTTTCGATGACTCGCTACAATGGGCGATACCTTTGCGGTCTTCCCCGTAGAGGGAAACGATTCTAGGAGAGGCCGAAGATGGAAATCGATGTACGAAACCTGCATCCTCTTGAGATCAGGTTGCTCAGGCATGTGTCGTCGGGAGAACCGGTGACAGCCCAGCGTCTGATAGAGGAACTGAATTATAAGATCGGACAATGCAATCAAGCTTTCAGCTGGCTCACGGCTAAAGGCTATCTTGAGGAGACCGATCGTACCTATCGCACTCTCTTCGAATTGACTGAACTGGGAAAGCAACAGCTCGAGCAGGGAACTCCTGCCCAGCGAATATTCAACCTACTGAAAGCCGAAGGTCCTCATACGCTTCCCGATTTGGCAGAGAAGCTCGGTCTCGAGAAATCGGATACAGGGTCTGCATTCGGTATACTGAGCAAGACGAAGGCTTGCCGGATGGGAGAGGGTAATAGAGCCGAGGCGGTAGCCGATGAAGCGCCTTTCGAGGTCAAAATCGCTACTGAAGTACTTTCTAAGGCTGCTAAGTCACCGTTGGAGGAGTCTCAGCTCACCGACGATGAACGTGCTTTCGTTTCCAAGAACAGCAAGAAGCGGGGAGCAGCTGGAGCTCCACTTAAGCTCATTGAGCGTGAGGAGGTGTTCTATCGGCTCACCGAGGCGGGGTCAGAAGCGAAAGCGGCTCTCCTTGCTGCACACATCACCGGCGAGGAGCTCGGAGCACTTACGAATGCCATGCTCTCGACCGGTTCCTGGAAAGAGGGAACTTTTAGACCGTATAGTCTGAACACGGCTCCTGCACGATTGATACCTGGGAGGAGAAACCCGTATGGCGCGTATCTCCAATGGGTTAAGGATAAACTCTGCGCACTGGGGTTCGAAGAGTTTGACGGACCTCTGGTGGAGAACGAGTTCTGGAACGGAGACGCCCTGTTCATGCCGCAGTTTCACAGTGCACGCGATATTCACGACGTCTACTATGTGAAACACCCCTCCCATGCGAAGAAGATCGAGGAACCCTATCTGAGCCAGGTCGCTGCCACGCACGAAAATGGCTGGAAGACAGGAAGCCGTGGATGGCGCTACGGGTTCGACCACGATTTTACCAGACGACAGGTCATGAGAAGCCAAGGCACGGTACTTTCGGCGAAAACCCTTCCTCATGCGAAGGTTCCGGGGAAGTACTTCGGAGTGGCTCGCTGTTTCCGGTACGATCAGGTAGATGCAACACATGGTGCGGATTTCTATCAGACTGAGGGGATCGTTCTGGGTGAAGATGTGAATCTGAAAACACTGCTAGGGCTACTGAAGATGTTCGCAGAAGAGGTCGCTGGAGCTGAAGAAGTCCGATATGTTCCAGGATACTTCCCATTCACAGAACCCTCGATCGAAGTGCATATCAAGCACCCGGTGCTCGGTTGGTTCGAATTGGGTGGGAGTGGAATTTTCCGACCCGAGGTCACCAAGGCTCTAGGGGTGGATGTTCCGGTGCTTGCATGGGGTCTAGGAATCGATCGTATGGCGCTCATGCACCTTGGTTTGAACGATCTGCGAGAGTTGTTCACTCCCGATATCGAGAGTGTGCGAATGAGGAGGGGTAACTGATGCCCAAGATTGAAGTACATGAGAAACTATTCAACTCCCTGCTGGGAGATTCCTATACCGATGAACAGCTTGAGGCCGTATTCCCGGCAGCAAAAGCGGAGCTCGATGCTCACGACCGAGAAGAGCAGCTGTACAAGATAGAGTTGAACGACACGAACAGACCAGATCTCTGGTCCGCAGCAGGGGTAGCTCGTCAGCTCGTCTCGTATCGGGACCGGAGTATTGCGCAATACGATTTCTTCTCCACAGAGGAGGAGACGCTCGACTCCGAAGGTCGAAAACTCATTGTTCATGAATCTGCGAAACTGGTTCGCCCCTTCTCCATCGGATTCGCAGCTACTGGGAAGGTGGTCGATGAAGAGATTCTACTCAACCTCATTCAGTCTCAGGAGAAGTTGTGTAACAATTTCGGAAGGAAGAGGAAGAGTATCGCAATGGGTGTGTACAGAAGCGACATGATCACGTACCCGGTCCATTTTGAAGGGGCCGATCCAGACAAGGCTCACTTCGTCCCATTGCACATGGAAGAGGATCTTACACTCAGGGAAATCTGTGAAAAGCACCCAAAAGGTCAAGAGTATGGGCACATTGTAGCCGATAAGCCGGTGTTCCCCTTTCTCTACGATGATGCCGGAGGAGTGTTGAGTTTTCCTCCAGTGATCAATAGCGCACGAATCGGGGCTGTAGAGGTGGGCGATGAGCATATCTTCTTCGAGTTCAGTGGTACCGGTCTCGATGACCTGCTCCTGGCTGCATCTATCGTCGCATGCGATTGTGCTGACATGGGCTTTACGATTCTTCCGGTTACCTGTGAATTCCCATACGATACCGAATATGGTCGTTCAGTCACCGTTCCCTACTATTTCCAGAAGCCCGCAGCGTGTGATCTTGGCTTTCTGAGGAGCATGCTCGGTGAACCGTTGACCAATGAGCAGATAATCGATGCACTTCGTAGAATGGGTGTGTTTGCGATTGCCGACAACTCCATGGTCTATATCACCGTGCCCGAGTACAGAAATGATTTCCTCCACCCGGTGGATATCGTTGAAGATGTCATGATCGGGCATGGTTTGGAGAACTTCGCCCCGGAGTTGCCCAATGATTCCACTGTAGGAAGGATTACCCCAATGGAGGCTTTCTCCAGGAAGGTGAAGGAGCTCATGATCGGGCTTGGATTCCAAGAGATGATGTACAACTATCTCGGATCGAAACGGGAGTATATCGAGAACATGAGAGTCGATGGAAACTCCTATATTCAGATCGAGAATCCAATGAGTGAGAACTATGAGTTCGTCAGGCCTTCAGTGATCCCCTCGCTGCTCGAATCCGAGAGTGTCAGTGCACATGCTGTCTATCCACACCACATCTTTGAGGTAGGAAAAGTCGCATTTCTCGACGAGACCGACAACTCGGGAACCACGACGCGGGATAATCTAGGGTTTCTCGCGGCTGGAAGCGAGATGGGTTTCAATCAGCTGAACAGTCTGATTTCCACGCTGTTCTACTTCCTGAACAGGGAGTATGTCATGCAGGAGGTCGTTGATCCTCGGTTCATAGCGGGACGGTGTGGACAACTCGTCTCCAACGGAACCGTGGTGGGGGTCTTCGGTGAGGTGCACCCGGCAGTACTTGAGAACTGGGGCATCACCATGCCGACCATAGCATGTGAAGTGGATCTGACATTGCTGCTCGATTAGAGCACGTCAAGGAAGAACGAAGGTTCCCGTAATCGCAGAACGATACTCGTACGGGAACCTGCTTGTCTCCCACGGCCCCATGGGGATCACCATGGTCTTCACAGGAAGTAATCCCAGGCTCAACAGAAAGTCGACTCGCTCTTCGTAGGTCACCTCCGGGGTGACGAGCGTCCAGGTATGCCCCGGGCTTGCGAGAGCACTGTAGTGTGTCATGCTCCAGCTATCGAGAAAACGCTTCGATGAGAAGTCTTCAACCATCGGCCAGGCGACTCTGCTCCTATAGTGGTGTCCATCGGCAGTCTCGAACCAGTCGGTAGAGGCCGGTTCTCCCAGCGATGCAAACACAAGCAGAGGGTCCTGCCCACGATAGTCGAGAAGATAGTTCACCTGTTCGCTTCTCTTTTCATGCGATTCAAGAATGATCTTTTGCCAATCGTGTTGATCCGGCGTTACAACGAGTTGATCGAACACCGTCGACTCCTGAATATCGACGAGAGCAACATGCACAGTTCTTCCCAGTTCCGTTTCAACCTGAATGAACGGGGTTGCACTCAGATCGACTGACAACTCTGTAGCAATGAATAATCCCTGTTCGGTCCAATGGACTCTCATGGAGAGCCGATTTGCAACGTATGAAAGCGATTTCTCCTCTCCGGTGAACCCCACGATATCGTACGAGCTGCTGTTGACCTCGTCCACAATACGGTCGAGCAGGTCCTCAGGTCCACCACAAGGGAGTGGAACGAGGGCGACATCGATGGTGGTGATAGTCCGTTCAATACCCCCTATAGCAGGAGTTTCAGCGATCTCGGGCTCAGCGATCTCGGGAGCCATTTTCTCAGGTTCCCCATCTGACACGACTTTTCGGGTGGATGGGAGCTCCTCTTCAAGAAGGGATCGTTCAGCTGGAATCTCCTGGAGGGCATCTTCATAGGTATAGGTCATACAAGAGGATAGAGCCATTACCGCTGTAAGTGAAAGAAGTAAGATCACCTGTCTAGCTCTCAAAAAAGCCATTCCTATACCTCCTTGAGATAGGCAGCAATCTCCTCTCCATGGGTTTTGGGAGAGACTTTGGGCCAGACTTTGACGAGGTTCCCTTCAGGATCGAATACGAAGGTACTTCGGACGATTCCCATATACCGTTTTCCATAGTTGACCTTCTCCTGCCACGCTCCGAGCGCATCGATCAATGTATGTTCAGGGTCGGACAGCAGTGTGAAGTTCAGGTTATACTTCTCTTTGAATTTCTTGTGCGATGCGACCGAATCCTTGCTTACTCCTAGGATTACAGCTCCCAGATCAGTGATTGCCTCGGACTGATCCCGAAATGAGCACGCCTCTGCAGTACAGCCTGGGGTGTTGTCCTTTGGATAGGTGTAGAGCACGACATAGGAGCCAGCATAGTCCTGGAGGGTGACAGTATCACCTGTGTCTGTCTGTACGGGTATGGCGGGGGCGGGTGAGCCAAGTGTCAACATGGAGACCTCCTCAGTTTAGTCATCGTTGAAAAGCGAGAGAAATTTTGACCGAGCCTCTTCCTGCTTTTTCATTTCGCTGCCCGAAGAGGCTATCTTCATCACAAAAAAATCACAGAAGTTCGCGAGGTCCTTGTAGGTCACTGGCTCATCGATCTCTTCCCGACATTCGTGATATGCGTTTTGATCGTAGAACTTGCAATTCAGGCACACCTTCAGCGGGCGGCCACAACCTGAGCATACCGAGGCATGACCGATAATCATGGTAGATGGGACTTCCGTACCACAATAGTGACAACTGCTCATGTGTGACAGTGTACCAATGACCTGCGAGCGGGGCAAGAGAAATCAGAGTAGAGCGAGTTTTCTTCCATACTCTGCCATCTCGTTCTCACCATAGGATACTTTCTCGGGGACGAATCGCTTCCCATCGTCTACGAATCTTGGGATGATATGAATATGCAGGTGCGGGACTTCCTGGCCGGCAGCCGGTCCGTTGTTGATGACAATGTTGGTTGCATCGGCATGGAGTTCGCTTCTCATTCGTCCATCGAGTTTTCGTGCAATGTCCATCATATGTCCGAGAAGTTCGGAAGGGCATGCTCCGATCGTTTCATAGGGAGTGCGCGAGATCACCAGCGCATGGCCTTTGTTTACCGGGGCTATGTCGAGGATAGCAATGCAGTACTTATCAGAATGGAGCAGTGTGGCAGGAATTTCTCCACTGATTATCTTCGAGAAAATCGTTTCCATTGGTTCCTCCTTGCTCGATTGTATCAGTTTTATCGCATGTCTTCCATTATGTCCATCATAAATTTCTCACAAGTATATAGGATGGAAAGGATTGAACAAATCATCATAATATACTAGAATCCGTCCGGTACACTATCAGGAAGTGTATGCGACTCATATACCCAACTTGTTGCAGATACTCGTCTTGTACAGGGATATGTTTAGAACCCAATGAATATCTACGACCGATGATGCGCTAACTTTTCGGAGAGTGAGCAAACTACGGCGATAAGGAAAGAGGAAACTTGTATGTCTGAAATTACGAAAATGAGAAACATCGGGATCAGTGCCCACATCGACAGCGGGAAAACAACACTATCCGAGCGTATTCTCTTCTATTCCAATAGAATTCACGCAATCCACGAAGTTCGTGGAAAAGATGGCGTCGGTGCCACCATGGACTCCATGGAACTCGAGCGTGAACGTGGAATCACCATTGCGTCAGCTGCAACCAATGTAAGCTGGAAGGGATACCCCATCAACGTCATCGATACGCCGGGACACGTCGACTTCACCATCGAGGTCGAACGTTCCCTCCGTGTTCTCGACGGTGCAGTGCTCGTGCTCTGCTCGGTGGCAGGTGTACAGTCGCAGTCCATCACCGTTGACCGTCAGATGAAGCGATATCGGGTTCCCCGAATTGCGTTCGTGAACAAGTGTGACCGAACCGGAGCGAATCCTTTGCGCGTCAAGAACCAGCTGGTTGAAAAGCTTGGATTGAATGCAGTGCTCATGCAGATTCCCATTGGGCTTGAGGACAGACTGCAAGGTGTCGTCGATTTGATCACCATGAAGGCAATCTACTT
>Ga0334901_1001598_pt1 | contig 22934 bp, 17 predicted proteins | sample GraSluR3_MG_3_FD_207216 | JGI IMG/M metagenome (GOLD analysis project Ga0334901, IMG submission 207216) | Sludge microbial communities from methane-producing bioreactor in Wageningen University, Netherlands - Granular Sludge_15_08-R3 | ecosystem: Engineered > Bioreactor > Anaerobic >... | reverse complement strand
TCCGGGCTCTTTCGAACATGAATCAATAAGGGGAGAGGTGATTGATATTTATGGTAAAGGCGTCTATCAGCATATGTCAAAAGAGCTGGCTGTTCAGGGTATTGCTCAGGATTATGTGACTCTTTTACTGGGAATTCCTTTCCTGATCTACGGGTTAATTCTGGCCGGAAAGGGATCATATCGGGGGAGGTATCTATTGGGGGGTGTACTTGCCTATTTCCTGGTTACGTATCTGTTTTATACAATGATGTGTACCTATAATCAGTTGTTTCTCGTTTATGTCATCCTGACATCACTGAGCTTCTTTGCCCTGACGATAACATTGATTTCCTTTCAACTGGAGAGAATCCCAGCATTGTTTAAAGAGAAAACACCGGTAGGGCTTATAGGTGGTTTCCTCATTGGCCAGGCTGTTCTGATTGCTTTACTATGGTTAAGCATAATTCTGCCTCCGCTTTTTGACGGGAGTATAGTGCCCCGAGAAGTATCTCACTATACAACTCTTGTAGTGCAGGGATTCGATTTTGCCCTTCTTCTGCCGATTGCTGTGGTTTCAGGCATTCTTATTATGAGAAGGCGTCCTTATGGTTACCTGCTCGCTCCGGTTTTCATGATCTTTCTGGCTTTCCTGATGACAGCTCTGACAGGAAAGGTTATCGGGCAGATGAGAGTTGGGGTAGATGTTGGGCCAGCTCTGGTAATCATACCGTTAATGAACCTGATAGCAATATTTCTTTCTGTAATGATACTGACCAGTATTCCCAGAGCTAGAGCTTACTGAATTCGACGGATTTGATTTTTTTGAAATTTCTCGGGTGTTACGAGAAATCCTTACTGTTCAAACATCCTGTCAGGAGAGTTTTTTCAGCTCTTCGGCTAATGTAATCGCTGTGTTATCGAGCATATCGATATCGAGCAGTTCGATACTGTCCTTTTCTGTATGGGTTATCTCCCGGGAGAGATATTCGAAGTTTTCAGAAGTTATTGCCAGGGCGGGAATACCGTTCTGCACGAATACCATATGGTCCCCCTGATACCAGGGTTGCATTTCTCTGAAGAGCGGGCTTGCCTGAAGTGATGCTGTTATGTTCAAAAGTATACCCTGTTCGTCTCCTAAAGCGACGTAACCCGTCAGAACCTCTCTGAAACCTGCTGCATCAATATTGATATTGCAGAGAATTTCGTTCAGCTTTCCTTCGTTCTCGCGCAGATAAGTTTTTTCACCCGAAGCAGCATAATAATCCTCTCCGTTCATGGCGAGAAACTCCAGATAATAAGGACCCTGATAATTCTTGAGCTGCTCCATCATCTTCAGCATGATCACAACTCCGGCAGCATTATCCAGTGCTCCAGGTGTATCCGGTTTGGTATCGATATGAGCAGAAATGACGATCCTTTTGTTCATTCGGTTACCTTTGAGGGCGAGGACATTAAATCCCCTGGCGGGAATACGGGTTGCCTGGAATCTCAGATGGACTGTCTCGCCGGCTTTCTTACGGAGTTCTTCACCCTCGGAATCTGTCATGTAGGCTGATGGGATATCAAAATCGCCATCTTCGAAGAGGGGAAAGGGATACAATACTCCGGCCAATTCTGGATTTCTGGTTGTGGCAGTAATAATAGCTGCAGGATATCCCTTTTCCAGCAAGTTGATGATTTCTCTGTCTCGTTCAGGGTTATAAAAGGGGAAGTTCTTCGGCATGAGCTGTTCTCTGGCGATCTCACCTCTGAGCAGGATTAGCTTATCTCTGATCTCTCTGTTTCGTAGTTCAGAGAGAGAAGAGATCACCAGCAGTTCAGCCCGGCAATCACAACCGAGTGACCAGGGAGAGGGAAGAGCTTTGTATTCTCTATCTCCAGTTGAAAGATGCAGTGCATCACTCTGCCAGTCAATACAGTCGAATTCCTGTAATACTGTCTCATAGCCGAGTTTTCGGCTCTCCCGGTCAAAATAGGCAGTAGCTCTGCTATTACCCACCGAACCGACCGAGCGGTGAGGATAAGATTCACAGAGCTCCCTGAGGTGTGTTAAAGTTTTACTCTTCTGATTCCTGTTTTCCATGGCAGACACTCCTCGATAGAATTCAAGATGAGACAGTATTCGAACTCCCTGTTCCCGGTCAATGAATATTGCCATATAATATCTTGACCTGAAGCTACCTTTCCAGCAAAAGAGGATAACTCTGAAATGAGGAAGAGTAAGATGAAAGAGAAGCCGGAATGCGGCCAGCTAACCTATAAGTTGATCAGATCGAAGAGGAGAACACTCTCCCTGACTGTAACAACTGCAGCGGAACTGGTGGTCAGAGCACCTTTCCATCTCTCCGATAACAGAATCGAAGAACTTATAGCAGAGAAGAGGCGATGGATCATTGGAAAGCTTGCTGAGGCAAGAGAGAAGCAGTCTGTGGAAAGAAGCTTTGAAGAGGGAGAACCCCTGTTCTTTCTGGGACGGGAATATTCTCTTAGTTATCACGAAGGGGGAGATGTGATAATCAGCTTAAATGAGAAGATATCAGTAAGCAAAGAAGCCAGGAAACGGGTCAGAGAAGTTCTTCGATCCTGGTTTTTCTATCAGGGCTATCAGATTATCTCACCAAGGGTAGAAGAGCTGGCTGATCTGCTTGAATACAAGGTTACCGGGGTCAAGATCACGAGAGCGGAGAAGAGATGGGGATCCTGCAGCAGCAAGGGGATGCTTTGTTTCAGCTGGCGGCTGGTAATGGCACCACTGGAGATGATAGATTACGTGATCATTCACGAACTCGTTCATTTGAAGATAAGAGACCATTCTGCCCGGTTCTGGCAGGAAGTAGAGACTATCTTACCCGATTATCGGGTTAAAAGGCAATGGCTGAGAGATAACAGCCATAAGATGCAAATATAGACTATAGAGCTAAGAGGGGTAGTGAAAGTAAGACTTTCAATACCCCTTCTTTAATATTACCTAAAGATCACAAAGCAGTTCGGTTCAGTGCTTTAATTGAAATAGTACCTGAACCCGATTGCTGCTCCGAGGTTAAATCCAATATCCGGAACTACATCCAGTCCGGGAGCTACTTCGAGGAATATCTCACCCGGGAAGTTATTGAACATATGATAAATCCCGAGAGGAAGACGGCCGGCCAGTTTTATCTGATCCTTTGCATCTTCTCTGTAACGTATATTGGCTCCAAAACCCCAGTACCAGGGTAATCTGAACGAATCGAACTGGGCTTCGCGGTGATTGAGGTAGTTCAGGTGAAAATAGAAATGTTCCTTATCAGAGAAGGAATAGGCTAACGCTGCGTCAAATGCTGTCTGTTCACTCGTCCAGTGCTTAAAAGATATACCGGTAGGTTCACCGACAATGACTCCTAACCCAGTTTTGGGAAGTAAAATTACCGGAATCAATAGTAGTACTAATAGAAATGCAGTTCTTTTCATAACATAAGCTCCTTTTTTTTCTTACTACATAACAATCTAATAACCAACCTCAGTCAAGCAAATTAATTTCTCTGCCAGAAGAGAGTCTGAGATTGCAGTCCATCTCTTTCTACCTTACATTACTACCCTCTATAATCACCTGTTAGAAAACTGCGAGAGAGATTATATACTTGACAGCCTGGAGAGAGTAGACGTTTTTTACAATAGATAAACTGAACAGAAAAGGGGTAGGAGATGAATTTCATCCATATTTTACCACTGATAACGGTGGTGATAGTTCTGATTATATTCTACATCGTGATACATACCATGATATTTAAAAAGGCAGTAAAGAGTGATACGAAGCGTCTCTCCAGCTTGTTGCCCAAATCGGGAAACGGTTTGTCACAGGAGGAGTTGATTCTCGAGATGGCAGACAGTTATGAGAAGAGCGGTAACAAGGAGAAAGCTATCGAGCATTATGAGCTATATCTCTATAAAAAGAATGTAGAAGACCCCGAAATCCTGTTCAAGATCGGTAACCTTTACGGTATGGAGGAATACGACAAAGCGGTCAGCTACTGGCAAAGAGCTGCCGATAAAGCTTACAAACCTGCCATAGAACTAATAGCTTCACTCGATCACGAAGAGTAAGAGAATACCCTGCTCAGGAATCAAGGACTGGCTTGCTTAATCAATTGCCGGGTAACCTAATTCCAACCCCCTTATCTGATAGTTCCTCTTTCAGTTTCTTTATTGCCAGTTCCTTGGCTTTCGCTTCGATCTCGACCGTAATGTCGAGTTCTTGCCATATATCCGGAAAATCCGAGATTGCTATATAATCATGATGATACTGGCAGCTGGCATTATTCCATCCTTCTTTTGGACTGGAGATATGAAAGAGTGGTTCCCGGTTCCAGGTCTTGAGGGAAAGTGCCGTTGCTTCTTCGACTGTAAGTCCATCAGAGAGGCAACGATGATGATGAACATCATAGACGAGCGGGATATCAAGATCCTTACAGAGGGTATGGAGATCGGATACGGTATAATTACGATCATCATTCTCGAGGGTAATACGGGAACGGATCCTATCGGGCAGCAATTCGAGCTGTTTCTTTAATCTCTCCAGTGCTGCAGGTTTATCACCATAAACTCCACCAGCGTGGATATTGATAACGTCTGCCCCTATGAATTCCGCAATCTCAGCCTGATAGTTCAGTTCAGCCAGAGAGGCTTGTAAAACCTCGGAATAAGGGGTTGAGAGCACGATAAACTGATCAGGATGGAAGGTGGTTCTGATATTATTCTCTTTATTGAACTGCCGGCATTCATGATAGATCTCTATGATCTTTCTGTAATCGGGAAGCTCTTCAAGTTGATATCCTGCAGAAGGATGAGTTCGTAATGGATTGATCTGGCTCTGGACCCTGAAATCACCAATCCCGTTGATAAGGCAATAATCAAGAGCCTCTTTCAGTGTCAGTGCATTATGGAGGCATATTTCCCCGAGGATTTGAAGTTGTTCATCCCGTCCAAGACCGGAGAGGCGTTTAGCGGTGGTAGTTCTGAATTTGATCGGCTCCGCCCGAAAAATACAACAGAGTCCTAACCTGATCATCGATTCAGGTTCCGTTTCCTGATAAGCTCGGCAGTGATACTTACAGCTATCTCGTATGGAGTTTGAGATCCGATGCTCAATCCAACAGGGGAGTGCACCCCTGCCAGATCCTCTTCACTGAAACCCTGCTCTAATAATCTGGTGAAAGTGTCGGCGGTCTTCTTTTTACTCCCTATCATTCCCAGATAGAAAGAGGGGCGTTTCAGGCAGTATTCCAGTACCTGCTTGTCGTGCACGTGCCCGTGGGTCATTATTACGAGATAAGCGTGATTATCGAAATCGATAACCGTTTCAAGATCACTATAGTCGCTATAGATGAGTTTACAGGGAACGGGGAAATCTTCCTTTCTGAGGATCTCTTTTCGGTTGTCTATCACTGTAACCTGGAAACCGGCCAGATGTGCCAGATGTGCTAAAGCTTTTCCGCAATGTCCTCCTCCGATAATAAAGAGTCTGGAGGAAGAGAAGAGAGGTTCGATCAGGATTTCTACCCTGCCGCCACAGATCATACCGGTGGCGATCGCATCTCCGTTCAGCGGCATACCCTCTTCGTCGAGATCGAATTTTCGGAGGAGAGCTCTTTCAGGCCGCTCGGTTCGTATCATATCAATCACTCTGTGTTCCAGGTTACCACCTCCGATATTACCGAAGGGGTTACCCGTTTCTGGTACGGCAAGATGCATTCCGGCCCGGGCAGGAGTGGAACCGTCTGTATCGGTTATTATAGCCTGCCAGACCGGCTTTCCGTTCTCCAGCAATGAATGGAGTTGTCTGTAATATGCTTGATGGTCAAACACTTTTCAATACATCCTCAGAATAATTTATGTTCCTGATTACATTCGGGTCGGAGACGGTTACATCATATCGCTCGAGACCGGCTTGAGCAATAATCGATCTCAACCCTTGCGACTTAAGCTCTTCCGAAAGCTTCAAGGAATCTGGTATGATGATCGGATGACCACGTCTCTTTTTATAGACCGGATTGATTATCCTCTCCGGATATTGCCAGAAAGATTCTATGAGTAGTATGATCGTTTCTGCTTTGACGAGTGGATGATCTACCGGCCAGATCAACCAGCCGAGTGCATTCCAGCCATCTTTACGGGCACAGTTGATCCCGTGTTTAACAGATTCCAGCATATCAGAGGTCTCTATATCCCTGACAACTTTAACTCCACCGACCGGGGTAAGGCTCAGAGTATCCAGGATATGCCTGAGAAAGGTCTTATCTTTGTAGGTTGCATCTACTTTCGGTTCGCCATATCGATTACCCTTACCTGCAGCCGGTATGATGGCATAGATCTGCCCAAAATCGGTTGAGGATTGATTGATTGTTTCACAGCATAACCGTTCGCTGTTAGAATTTTCACACATAAATCGATCCTTTTCTTTTCTTATATTGATCTTACCAGTTCGTTGAATTCCCGTATCAGATTATCGACACGCTCGACCTCGTTTTCGTAGAGATCGCTCCAGTATTCATGAGACCACTGGGTGTCTAACTCCTCGGGATCCATACCCTGCTGTTCTATCCAGGTGAAATACTTCAGGTTATGTATCCTTTTTCTCTCCCAGTATCTCAGTTCGATAAGGTTGTCATAGGTCTGCCTCGTAAGGCATCCTTCTATATCGACACAGGCGTCTTTCCGGTTATAAGCACCACGTTCACTCTGCAATCCCTGTAAACGGGAAGCATAGAGTTCGGCAGAATCGGTAAATATTGTTAGAATGATATCGTTTTCGTCTAATTCGAAATATCTGGCGGTCTTGATAGCTGCCAGAAGATTACATATTGAGGAGATCCCGAGCAGTGGGAGTCTATTGATAGCAGACTCTGCAATCCCCATCTCCTTCAGGACAGATCTTCCTTCATCTTCGTTAAAGAGCCGGAGAAGTCTTATACAGTCTTCATCCCTGATAGCCGTGACGACATCGATGTTTCGGGTATTGAGTAACCAGGGAACATGTTTATCGCCAATGCCTTCGATCCTGTGTTCGCCAAATCCGTTATTGAGCAGAGTGGGACATTCCAGAGGTTCCACTCCGACATTTTTCATCAGAGGGTGATACTTCTTCAGGTAATCGCCAGCTGCCATAGTTCCGCCTGAACCGATAGCAGCGACAAAGGCGGAGAGCCTCTCCTGCTCAGAAGCATGGTTACGATAAACCTCTTCTGCTGCTGCTCCGGTAACCTGATAATTGTAAAGCGGGTTACCGTAAGCAGCGAACTGGTTAAAGATCCGGTTACGCTGGTCGGTACTCAATTCATGACATTTATCGTATATTTCCTTCACATTCGATTCAGAACCGGGGGTTCTGATTATTTCTGCTCCGATATTATCCAGCCATTCAAATCGTTCCTGAGACATACCTTCCGGCATAACAGCCACAGTATCACAGGCGAGCAGGGCACAATCGAAAGCACCACCACGACAGTAATTCCCTGTCGAGGGCCATACCGCTTTGTGATAGGTCGGATCGAAGTCACCAGCCACGAGTTGCGGCACAAGACATCCGTAGGCAGCACCGACTTTATGTGAACCGGTCGGGAAGTATTTACCGACCAATCCGATGATCCGGGCTTTAACTCCACTTAACTCAGAGGGAATCTCGAGAGAATTCACTCTTCCGAACAGGCCGGTTTCCATATTATTCTTCCAGTTGATCCGGAAGAGGTTCAACGGATCGACATCCCAGAGCCCGACAGGTGCCAGTTTCTGCTTTATCTCATCCGGGATGGTTTCCGGTTCTCTCAGCTCCGTAAAGGTCGGAATGATTATGTTTCTCTCCTTACATCGCTGGGCTGTCTTTCTTCTTATCTCTTCATTTATCTTCGGTACTATCTTTGACATCTATTTTTCTCCTGTTACTTTAATTTTTCTGTTTTTCCTGAGCGCTCTGTTCAGCCCTGGCTGATAAGCTTTTCCAGCTTCACTGCCGGGTTTTCTATCCTGTTCAAAAGTATCATCGCAGCAATAACGAACGGCTTGAATCCGGCCTGGTGATAGGTATGGTACCGATATCTCTCGAAAACAGAAGCTGCTACTTCGCCCCTTTCACAACTTACACCGCTTATATCGGCCGGCAGGCAGTGCTCATAGAGAGCTTTGCCTTCTCTGGTCAATTTCATCATATCCTCATTGCATTCCCAGTCCATATGCTCTGTATTAGCTGCCAGACAGCTCTTTTCCAGTTCGCGCAGCCCGTTCTGGTCCTGCAGTTTCAAAAGCTTTGTCCGCTCTTTCATCACTGACATAGGAGCCCACGATTTCGGATAGACGATATCGGCATTCTCGAAAGCATCCTGCATGGAATGGGTTATGCGGAACGAACCACCTGCATCGGTAGCGGATTTACCTGCTGATTCTACTATATCTGGCAGAAGTTCATATCCTTCGGGATAGGCGAGCACGACCTCCATACCGAAGCGGCTCATCAGATTGATTACTCCCTGCGGAACGGAGAGTGGTTTACCGTAACTCGGTGAATATGCCCAGCTCATCGCTATCTTCTTACCGGCAAGGTTATCGAGGCTGCCGAAATAATCCTTCAGTTTCAAAAGGTCAGAGATAGTCTGGGTTGGATGATCCAGATCGGATTGCAGATTGATTATTGCCGGCCTCTGGGCGAGTATCCCGGCTCGGTATCCATCTTCCACGGCATCAGCGACTTCCTGCATATAGGAGTGGCCGTAACCGAGAAAGATATCATCCCGGATCCCGATCACTTCGGTCAGGAAAGAGATCATGTTGGCTGTCTCTCTCACCGTTTCGCCGTGAGCTATCTGTGATTTGGTCTCATCCAGTTCTGCCAGTCCGAGCCCAAGCAGATTGATTGCAGAGGCAAAGCTGAATCTCGTCCTGGTTGACTGATCTCGAAAGATAGAAATAGCCAGGCCGTAATCGAAGAGTCTGAACGGTTTCTTTTTCTGCTGGATTGCCTGTAGCAATTCAGCGACGTGCATAACTGCTGTCAGATCTTCTCTGCTCTTCTGCCAGGTGAGTAAAAAATCTCTGTTATAAAGGTCAAAACCGGTTTTCCCCAGTTCAGCTACTTTATCTATCAGTTCTCTCTTCTCGAGTTCTGCCATTTTCTCCTCTCATTACTATCTATTATATATACTAATCCGAATTTCTTAAAGCCAAATACATCAAGGCATCTCTTCGGATGACTGACTGATATTACCAGCAATTTCCGGTTTAACGAACATTACTTTCTCTCTCCCTTTTTACGATAGTATCTACTCCCCATCTCCACGGCATCGATTATCTGCTGGTAGCCTGTGCAGCGGCATAGATTGCCCGCCAGTGCTTTTCTGATCTCTTCTCTGGTAGGGCTCGGGTTTTGCAGCAGAAGAGCGTGAGCGGTCAGTACCATTCCCGGTGTGCAGAAACCGCACTGTATAGCACCAGCATCGATGAACGACTGCTGAAGTGGGTGGAGTTTTCCCTCTTTGCCCGATAGCCCCTCTATGGTCAGGACCTCTTTATCGATAATCTTTTCTGCTTTCAGAATACAGGATCGAACGGGTTTCTGATCGAGCAATACAGTGCAGGCACCGCAGACCCCGATACCGCAGCCATTCTTAACTCCGGTTAGGTCACGTTCTTCCCGGAGCCAGGTCAGGAGAGAAAGTTGCAGATCACTCTTTTTCAGTCTGATCTTCTTTCCGTTCAGTGTCGTATAATTATAGCTCATCTTTCTTTTTCCCGTCCAATTTTAGTGGTAGAATTCTCAATCTCTTTCCGGTGGCTGCATAGAGGGCATTGGCAATCGCAGGAGCCATAAGCTCGTTCGTTGGTTCGCCTATTCCTTTGGCACCTGAAGGGGATAATGGGTCTCTGTTTTCGATTACTATCCCTTTCATCTCCGGTATATCGAGACTTCTCGGTAGCCTGTAGTGCTGAAAGTTAAGAGGAAAGGGGCTATCCTTCACCGGTTGCCATTCTTCAAAGAGAGCGTAACCGGTCCCCATCGCCATACCACCGTAATACTGCCCCATCAGCATGTGAAGATCGACTGCCTTACCAACGTCATGGGCAGCGACCATATTAAGGAGCACGATCTTTCCCGTTTCGGGTATCACTTTCAGTTCTACCGCCTGACAGCCGTAAACCCAGGTGAAATAGGCGTTACCTTTGCCGCTTTGCTCATCCCAGGAGACCGGCGGACCCTGAAAGACTCCGAAGCTGTAAGGGTATTCCTGATTGGCGAACATGGTCCTGACCGCCTCGTCGAAGCTGATACTCTTTCCTTTGATCCTGATCGTCTCACCCTTGAACTCGATCACTTTTGCCGGGCATCTATTTACTGTAGCCAGTGTTTTGATTATCTTATTCTTCAATTTTGCTGCCGCAATGACGACTGCACTACCACCCATCAGAGTTCCGCGCGAAGCGACTGTAGTTCCTCCGTCTGGGATATTGGAGGTCGAAGGCTGGCGGTAACGTATCCGTTCTCGCTTTATCCCGAGTTCTTCAGCCAGCAGCTTGATCATTACAGTCTCAGCACCCTGTCCGTTTTCGTGGATGGCAGTCTCGAGCAAAACCGAGCCATCATTCTGGACATTGATGATGGCACTGTTCATATCTACCCCTTCCGCTCCAAGGCTCATTCCCCGGTAACTCATAGCGAGGCCGATACCATACCACTCCTTCTTTCTACCGTCACCGAAGCTGCATTTCTTTCTTTTCGCTTCATAATCAATCTCTTTCAGGACAGCATCGAGCACCTCTCCCAGACTCACCTTATGATTATCGAGCTTCTGGCCGGTAATCGTTTCTGAATTCTGCTGCAGCATGTTTCGGCGTCGCATCTCGATCTCGGAGATCCCGAGCCTGGCGGCAGCAATCTCGATCAGCTGTTCCGAAGCGAAGCAAACCTGAGGAGAGCCGAAACCCCGCATGGCACCTGTGAAGACACTATTCGTATAAACCCCGTATGTATCGCATTTAACGTGAGGCACAGAGTAAGGGCCACAGCATTGCACGGTAGATCGCCAGGTGACCCAGGGCGTGACCGAGCAATAAGCTCCTCCGTCTGCAACGATACGGCACTCCACAAAACTGATCTTGCCATTCTTCTTCAGTCCCATACGGTATTGCATTTTATAGGCATGTCTCTTGTAACTCTCCCGGAACGACCATTCCCTGTCGTAGGTGATCTTGACCGGTTTCCCGGTTATCCGGGCTGCAAGCGCGGCACGAGCAGAGACGATTGCAGCGGTATCATCCTTGCCGCCAAAACCACCACCCATAGGGACCGAGCGGACTTCAACCCCGGACAGGGTAACTCCGAGAGTAGCAGCGACGAATCGTCTGGTGCTGAAAGGGTGCTGCATGGAGCCATAAACCTCCATTACCCCGTCAGGCCTCTGCCAGCAGAGAGAGGACTCCGGTTCGAGATAGGAGTGTTCTATCCGGCCTGTCTCGAAAGACTCTTCTATGACCAGATCACTCTCCCGCTCACCCTTCTCGAGATCACCCCTACGTATCCGGTGATGATTGATCTGGTTGCTCTCCATCTCTTCGTGGATCAATGGAGAATCAGGCTGTAACGCCTTTTCAGGATCGATTATGGGTGGTAGTTCCTTCGTTCTGACTCTGATATGTCTGCCGGCGGCGAGTGCCTCGTCTCTCGTCCTGGCCACTACGATAGCTACGACATCACCATAAGAGCGAATTCTGTCTCCTGCCAGGATCGGATAATCACGGATGATCTGCCCATACTTCTTTTCACCGGGGATATCGGCTGCTGTTATGACTGCCACTACTCCAGCTCGGTTTCTGGCCCGGGATACATCTATCTTTACTATTCTGGCATGCTGTTCGTCTGTATATACCGGAACAGCGTGCAGCATACCGGTCATTTTCAGGTCATCAGTATATTTAGCCCTGCCTGTAACTTTGGCAAAAGCATCGTTACGCCAGGCTTTCTTCCTCTCCTCTTTTTCTCTATCCAGTTTCTTCATATCAAAACCTACCCGATTCTATGGAAATAGTTTATAATTTCTCACGTCAAGTAAAAGATGAGAAGCTAACCACTTTTCTTTCTTCCAGTTATCTCCCATCTGCTGGAGAAAATTCCTTTACGATTTAACACTCCGTTATTTTTATTGTTATATAGAAAAGAAACAGAGAAGAGGACTGACATGAACAGATATATACTGATAATCCTGCTCCTGATACTGAGCAGCGTGATATTGACAGCTTCAGAGAGTTACCTTCCGGGTGAATTGATCATACAGATCAGGGGTGACTATCTCCGGCAGGATGTGCTGGAAGATAATCTGCGCATTCTGGAACGTGATTTTGCCCGTTATAATCTTCAGGTAGATAGGGTATTATCTCGTCGTCTGCGAATCTATCTAATCTCTTTCGATCCTGAGTTGACAGCTACAGCTCAGCAACTCATCCGGCTGAAACAGCACGCTCTGATCGAAGAGGCTCAGTTCAATCACAGGGTAGAACTGAGGCAGACCATCCCGAACGATCCCCTCTTTAGTCAACAGTGGGCACTTCTCAATACCGGCCAGAGCGGAGGAACTCCCGGAGCTGATATAGATGCTACCCTGGCCTGGGATGTTACCACCGGCGGTGAGACGGCAAATGACAGAGAGATTGTAGTTGCTGTGATCGATGACGGCTTTTGTCTCGATCATCTGGATCTCGATTTCTGGAAGAATATCAATGAGATACCGGGTAACGGGATCGATGATGACGGTAACGGATATATAGACGATTACGACGGTTGGAATGCCTACAGCAATACGGGAAACATCCCGGTAGCTTCGCATGGGACGCATGTCTCCGGTATTGTCGGAGCAATGGGCAACAACGGGCTCGGTGTGAGTGGAGTGAACTGGAATGTGAAGGTTATGCCGATAGCCGGCTCTTCATCCAATGAATCCACAGTAGTGGCAGCTTACGGTTATGTTCATGAGATGCGTTCCCTTTATAACGAGACGAATGGCGATCTTGGAGCTTATATCGTTGCCACCAATTCCTCTTTCGGTGTCAATTACGGCCAGCCGGAGAACTATCCACTCTGGGGTGCGATGTATGACGCGATGGGTGAAGAGGGTATTATCAGTGCCGCTGCGACGATGAATATCAATGCCAATGTCGATGAAGTCGGTGATGTTCCCACCTCTTTCCCCAGCCCCTATCTACTGGGAGTCACTAACACGACGAGATACGACCAGAAGAGTAACAGTGCTGCCTATGGCCCGACTACCATAGATCTTGGAGCACCCGGAACACAGATACTATCAACCACTCCGAACAACAATTACAGTAATTCTTCCGGAACCTCTATGGCCTCGCCTCACGTTGCGGGAGCCATCGGCCTGATGTATGCCGCCGCTCCGGAAGCACTACTGAATCAGTATGATAACCAGCCCGATGAGCTCGCTCTGATAATGAAGGATCTGCTCCTCGCAGGAGTGGATATCCTGTCATCTCTGGAGGGGATCACAGTCACTGGCGGACGGCTCAACCTCAACAATGCGATCCAGCTTCTGCTCGATTATCAGTTCGACATTACGCCTGCCCCGTTCAATCTGGAGGCGGTTTACGGACCGGAAGGGGTCAGCCTGAGCTGGGAAGTCAATCCTGAAAGGTTACCACAGTATTTCTATATCTACCGGAACGGTAATTTCTATGATTTTCTCGAGACGACGGACTATACCTATCTTGACAGTAATATTCAGTCTGGTTGGACCTATGAATACTATCTGGAAGCCCAGTATATAGATCCTGAAGGAGTTTCAGCCCCTTCAAACCCTGCTTTCGTAACTATCCCCCCGGCAGCACCGCTCCTTATCCTTCCCGAAAATGGAGCGGCTGAGGTGGAACTCGAACCTCTGCTGCTCTGGATTGAGATTTACGGGACTGACTTCTATACCCTCGAAGTGGGATATGATCCCGGATTCGAGGAATATCTCTTCCCGCCGCTCACCTTGGAAGAGCCGGAATATCAGATGCCGCAACTCGATTATGAAGAGACCTTCTACTGGCGAGTTGCTGCCAGTAATAGCGGCGGTATGGGAGACTGGTCGCAGATCTTCAGTTTTACCACGGAGCAGGAGACCTCGGCTGGTGAGGAGATACACCTCTTCGTTACAGGATTTGGCAGGATTTATCCCAATCCCTTCAGTCCCACCGGAAACCAGAGAAACAGAACTCTGCAGATTGACTTTTCGCTGGAAGAGAGTGGAAGGGTCGAACTGGCAGTCTACAATATCAGGGGACAGTTGATCGCTAATCTGGTCAACGGCGAGATACAGGCTGGAAGCCATACGACTCTCTGGAACGGAAAAGATCGGTCAGGTCGTGAGGTTGGAAATGGGATTTATCTTATCCGAATGGAATCAGGCGGGACCAGAGCGGTTTCCCGCATACTGCTTTTGAAATAAGAATCTGTGGCTTCAGGTCAGAGCCTGGTTTCTATCTTTTTCCCACCGAGAAAGATATCCCTGAGCCTGAGAGAACTCTTTTCTCCTTCCCACTGGTTATACACAGGTGCGAGGGACGGTCTTATCGCCACACCGGGCCTCTCTTCCACCTTCAGGATCAGGAGGTCGGCAGGAGAGTCTTTTCTGATCGTTCCCCTCTCTGGATAGAGTTGCATGATCTTCGCTGGATTCGTTGTTATCCCCTCCAGCAGCCGGTCGAGAGATATTCTGCCACTCTTTACCAGCTTCTCGTAGAGGATGGTAAAGAGCGCTCCCGTTCCTGCCAGGCCCATCGGAACCTTTTCCGGTTCGCCGGCATATCTCTCCTTATCACTTCTACTGAAGGGACAGTGATCTGTAGCGAAAGCATCGAACAGCCCATCCTGGGCAAGTTCCAGTAACATTCCCCTTGCCTGTTCAGACCGGAGTGGCGGAGTGCAGAGCCAGCGGTGTCCATTCTTTTCCTGGAGTTTCGTCTCATTAAGCAGAAGGTAATGTGGTGCTGTTTCACAGGTTACCGGCAAAGATTTCTTTGCTTCTTTGATAAGAAGAGCTGTTTCGGGAGAGGATACGTGCACGATATGAACCGGATAGTTATTATCGAGTGCCAGGCCGAGCACTCTCTCTACCGCCCTGGTCTCGGCTATCTCCGGCCTTCTGCGGGTATGATCGAATGGTCTCCTGAACGGAATACTACCGCTCCTCTCTTCTACTGTGCTGTTATCTTCGCAATGTATGAGTAGTGGAATATATGGCCTGTTGACCGAACTGGCGAGTGAGGCCAGGGTCTTGATCTTCTCGTTGATCGCATCGCAGGAGGAGTATAATCCCGCTTCAGGATAAGTCGTGTAGAGCTTCAGGCTGCATCCGAGCCGGAAGAGTTCCTCAAGCTTCTCCAGGCTGGAGAAGCGAGGAGTCAGATGCCAGTTCACACTGACTGGTAGATCTTCGAACCGTTTATTTCGTTTATGATAAGCAGCGGGAAGCCTTTCGTTCTCCGTTTCAGTGATAAAAGAGCCTATGGTGCCAACTCCCCCGGCCAGGCAACTCTCGACGGCAAGCTTCTCATCTTCGGCCAGTCTGATCTTATTGACCGGTTCGCCTGTATGGACATGCATATCAATTAAAGCGGGAATGACATAACAACCCTGGCAATCGATCTCATTGACATAGCTGGCTGTCAGATCATCACCGATTTCCAGGATTTTTCCCTCACTGATCAGAAGGTCAGTCCGGCGAAAACAATCTTCCAGTTTTACTTCTCCACCTTTTAACAGAATGTTCATAGCTGTCTCTTTCTACAGTCCACCGGCAGGCTATCTTCCTGCTGTCCCGATCCCTTTCAGTCCGTGCCCGGTTATGAGCAGGACAACCTGCTCCTCTTTTCCGATGATCCCATTTTTATAAGCTCTCTCCAGGCCGGGCAGGGTTACTGCAGCTGCCGGCTCGGCAAATACCCCGGTAAGGCGGGCAAGTTGCTCCTGCCCCTGCAGAATTTGAGCTTCATTCACCCTGACCGCTGCTCCTCTGCTCTCTATGAGACATTTTCTGGCCCAGAAGGCATTACTCGGTGCTTTCACCGAGATAGAATCGGCTATAGTATTCGGTGTCAGGGCATTTTCATAAAATCCACTCTCCCAGTAATTGGAAATAGCGGCCGAGCTCTCCGCCTGAACCGCGAGCAGATGTGGCAGCTTCCCGGTTATTCCAGCTCGCTGTAAGTCGCTGAACCCTTTATGGATACCGGTAAGGATAACACCATCCCCGACAGGGACCACTATCCAGTCCGGCACCCGAAACCGGTTCTGGCAGAAGATCTCCAGCCCGGCAGTCTTCTTACCCTCGATCGTGAATGGGTGATAGGCGGTATTCCTGTTCAGGCCACACTTCTCTTTCGTATATTGGAGCGAAAGTGCGAACGCCTCGTCATAGTCACCATCGACCTCTATCAGTTCGGCACCATGGATACGGATCTGCATAAGTTTTGCCGGTGGTGCAGAAGCGGGAACGAATATCACACTTCTCAATCCCCGGGCGGCAGCCATGGCAGCCAGGGCACTTGCTGCATTACCGGTAGAGGCAGCCACGATCGTATCTTCACCTCGTCTTACTGCTTCGGCTACCATGAGTTGGGATGCTCTGTCCTTAAGCGAGCCGCTCGGATTGAGCCCGTCATTCTTGAGCCAGATATCGGTATTACCAAAATAGCCGTTCAGCCGGGGTGAATGATAGAAAGGTGTATTGCCGGCAGGGAGTTCCGGATAGTATCTCTTTTCGACCGGTGCGAAGAGTTCGATCTCAGGCCTCTTTCTCCATTCACGGCCAATCGCCTCATAATCGTAAAGAGTCTCAAGCACGCCCGGGAGCGGCCACCCTTTTTCCCATTCTCTGCTGCAGGTGGGGCAGAGATAGGTTACTTCATCCCTGCTGTATTCCCTGTCACAGTGTGTACATCTGAAACTGGCGAAATACATCTTACCACTCTTCTCCTGATTATTGGATGATCTCTCGTTATTAATCCCCGTTCAGTCTCTGTACGAGTGCTGCATAGAAAACGGCAGCTTCGGTCAGGTGCTCAATCGGACAGAACTCGTTCGGGGCATGGGCATAGATCTCGTTACCCGGCCCGAGGCCCAGGCAGGGTATGCCGAACATACCGGCGATCGCCACCCCATTCGTGCTGAAGGTCCATTTATCGATGAATGGTTCCCGGCCCAGTCCTTTCTGATAGGCTTCGATCCCCAGCTTTAGCCATTCCGAATCTTCCGGGATCTTCCAGGCGGGATAATACTTCTCGGTCGGATAGACCAGCCCTGTATAGGCCGGTTCGTTATAGATGAGCATTTCGACGGTTGCATCCGGATAACCGGCCAGCCGGCAGGCTTCTCTGATCTCTGCCAGGGCACTCTCTTTCGTCTCACCCCAGGTAACCCGTCTGTCGAGCTGGAGACTGGCAGAATCGGGAACAGCACACTGTGAAGGAGAACCGAAGAAAACCTGGGTGGCTGTCACACTTCCCTTGCCAAGGAAGGGGTCACTCTTGAGCCGTTCGTGCAGTTTCTCTATCTCCAGTGCTATGCGGCTTATCTTGTAGATTGCATTATCACCCCGTTCGGGAGCCGAGCCGTGACAGGAGACACCTTTGACATTGATCATGATCTCCATCCTTCCCCGGTGGCCACGATAGATATTGAGATTAGTCGGCTCGGTGATAACCACCATCTCCGGTCTCAATTTCTCTTCGTTGATCAGATATTGCCAGCAGAGCCCGTCACAATCTTCCTCCATGACCGTTCCTGTGAAGAAGATCGTAAAATCACCCGCCAGGCCGAGTTCTTTTATGATCCGTCCCGCAGTCAGCATCGAAGCCATCCCACCCTCCTGGTCGGTACTACCCCGGCCGTAGATCTTACCGTCTCTGATCACCGGTTCCAGTGGGTCGGTAAGCCAGAGTTCCCGTTCACCCGGATAGACCGTATCGATATGAGCGTCGAAGGCAATAGTCCGCGGTCCATTACCGATTCGCCCTATAACGTTGCCAAGTCCGTCGATCCAGACTTCATCGAAACCTGCCTGCTCCATGGTCCGTTTCAGGTAAGCAATAATCTCCCTCTCTTTGGTAGAGTAGGCTGGAATACTTATCATATCGGCCAGATAGCCGACGGTATCGTTCTCATATTCTTTCGCTTTCGCTCTTATCTTCTGATACATACTATCTCCTCACCCTTTTGTTAATTTTCTCACCTTTCGGTTCAGAACCTGTCCCAGAGTTTCTTTGCCATCTCTCGCGACCTGGCAGCCAGCTCCTCCTCGTCGATATCGAGATAGAGCTGTTTGTTCCAGAGCAGAACCCTGCCGTTGATTATCGTTGTATCCACCTGAGCTTGTGAGATCCCGAAGATCAGATGCCCTGCCCAGTTATCAGCATTTAATGGTGTTGGTGCGGAATAATCGAGAGCTATGATATCGGCTGCATATCCCTCCTTCAACTTACCGAGTGTTCCGTCCCAGTATCGGTTGGCGATCAGCGGATTGTTAACTGTCAGACTGTTGATGACCTCTCCGAATCCGGCAGCCGGGTCTTTCTGACGCCAGTGCTGGGCCCAGAGCGCCACTCTCGCCTCTTCCAGCATGTTATTGGTCATTGCATCGGTGCCGAGTCCGACGATGATCCCCTTCTCTGCCATCTTGCAGATATTGGCGATCCCGACGGCATTGTTGAGGTTGGATTGCGGGTTATGGATGACTGCCACACCCTTCTCGGCCAGAATCTCCATCTCCCGCTCGTTGAGATAGACACCGTGAGCGGCTATGCTCTTATCGTTGAGCAGGCCGAAATCTGCCAGCCTTTCCACCACTCGTTTGTTGTAATGCCGGATACTGTGATTTTCGTCCGATTCAGCTTCGGCAACGTGCAGGTGATAACCGCAGCCTGTTTCTCTACCCGCTTCCGCTATCTCCTGCAGTGTTTCATCCTCGAGTGTGAAGGCAGCATGCATCCCGAACAGGCCACTCAGATAGGGGTTATTCTCTCTCTCTACCCGCTGAAGCCAGTTGATGTTCTCCGCTATACCTGCAGCAGCGACCTTCCTTCCGTCCCGGTCAGAAACCTCATAACAGAGTGCAGCTCTGATCCCGCACTCCTCCACCGCCCTGGAAATGATATCCAGTGAACCTTTAACCGTTCCCGGGCTGGCATGGTGGTCGATTATCGTTGTCGTTCCTTTACGGATCGCTTCGTAAATCGAGTAGAGCGTGCTGTAATAGATATCATCCCTCCGGAGCTTCGTATCGAGCCGCCACCAGAGGTTCTGTAACACCTCGTTGAAGTCAGCTGCCGGCTTACTCTTCGTCAAACCCTTGACGAAAGTGCTGTAGAAATGGTGATGGGCATTGATCAGTCCCGGCATGACGATTTTGCCGTAAAGCTCGAAACTCTCTCCCTTGTAATCCCGGAAATCTCCCGGCTCCCCTATCCGACTGATCATCCCATCCTCGATCAGGATAGAACCCTGTTCCAGAAAGGGATTCTCTTCATCAAAGGTCAAAATCGTTCCGTTGCAAAGCAGCAAACGATCCTGTATCTTCTCTCCATCTTTCATACTACCTGCCGGCTCGGGATTTATATTCTTCCGCATAAGCACCATCCTCTAATAAATTACTGGTCAAGCTTAACTTATGATTCAAATACTGTCAATTCTTCTTTAACAGGATCTGTTACAGGCTGCCGGACAAAATATCTGGTTACCAACCCTCAAGGACGATGCTTCTCTTAAGCCCTCTATTTTGTTCCCTGGCCTTTTCCTGCTCCGATATCCTTCGATAGAAGATCAGGAATGCCATACCCATATAGGAATTGAGCAGCAGAAACCCCAGCCCGCAGATAATGAAAGCGATGAGAATCCAGCCGATGAAGGATAGAGTAAGATAGAACAGCTCTTTCTTATACCCCTGCATCAACTCTCTGCTCTTCTGCATCGCCGCCCGGGGAGTGATCTCCGGATCTTCAGCCAGAATGAAGAAGGTCATGGAGAGGCTCAACAGCTCTATGATACCGGGAACAACGAGGAGCAATGACCAGACGAGAACATAAAAGCAGATGAGGAGAAAGGCTGTAACACTCCGGGAAAATTCGCGAAATCCGTCCAGTATCTCTTTTATCTCGAAATGTTCCCTTTTTTCGATCTTCATGAGTATTCTGCAGATCCCGAGAACGAACGGACCCCCAATAATAAAACAGGCTAAAAAAGAATACCTGGTCTGAAAACTTATAGCATAATTCAGAGCCCAGGAGCTAAAACTGATAATGATCCAGATTATCCCCATCCGGACCCAGTAGCTGTCCAGATTTGACAGTGCTTCCTGACGGATATTGCCGTAATTCATCTTCACTCCCGGGTTCGATTATTCACGTCAGGAAAAATCAGATGGAAAACTTCTGTCAAGAAACTTGAAAAACCTCGTCTGCCCTGGCTCCCGATAAGTCTGCATAATAGAGAACTCTGTCTTCTGTCATATCCCGTTCAATCAGTGAGCACCACAGGAGTCGGCCCGGGCTGACTCCTGTCCTGCCGAAAGCTTGAAGGGAAGAAAACAATCTATGAAGCAGAGAAGTGAGACTGAGTCTTCACGTAATAAAATTGCGATAAAATTATCTTCATCATTTATAATTGCTTGACAAAGGTTTGACCTCTGTAACATTTTGTCACATCCTGACGATACGGTAGCAAGAGTAGTGCTCGAATCGGAGATTGGGATCAAATTAACGGAGGAGTTAGTTCATGTTCCGCAACCCGCTGTTCTGGATCATATTATTCCTGTTGAATATCTTTGCTGTCTATTTCATCTACCATAATCTCCCCGCTGCCCTCTCTCTAATCGAGATCGATACGAAGATGAGCCGGAGCGGGTCACTTGCAGCAGCTGACAGCCTGCATACCTATCTCGGGGTTGATCTGGATGATTATCGTCAGGCTACTACCTTTACTTCCGAGCCGATGCTGCAGAGCTATGTCGAACTGAAAGGAGGCGGCAAAGAGGCTTTCCGGGAAATCATTGCCGGAGAGGAATTTCACCCCTATTACTGGATGGTCCGGCATTTCCGGGAGAGTGAAGCTCGTGAATTCAACATCTATTTCACCCCGGCCGGTAAGGTCTGGGGCTTCAGCGAGAGAGTGCCAGAGAGTGAAGAGGGAGCAGCCCTGAGCCGGGAGGAGGCAGAGGTTATTGCCGAATATCTGGCACGTGAGAGATGGTCTGTTGATCTCGACAGTTATGTTCTGATCGAGGCAGCACAGGAGGAGAAGCCGAACGGGCGAATCGACCATAGCTTCACCTATGAACGGCAGGATGTCCGGATCGCAGATGCCTATTATCGGCTTCATCTCCAGGTGAGCGGAGACAGATTGACTACACTCCGGCGTCTGGTAAAAATTCCCGACAGTTTCCTGAAAGAATACACCGAGATGCGCTCTTTCAATAATACTCTCGCTATGATCGCCTCGGCTCTGGCCGCAGTTCTCTATGGAGCAGCCATGCTCGTCTGGTTCGTCATTCTCCTCCGCAAGAAGCAGTTGATCATAAAACCGGCTCTCTACTGGTCGATTTTCATAGCAGTTCTCTACTTCGCCGCTAATATCAATTATCTCTCACTCTACTGGTTTGGATATAACACCTCAACCCCGGCAGGGAACTACTTCTTCCAGATTATCCTTCAACTGGCAATCTCGACACTCTTCCTCGGGCTGCTGAATCTGGTTACCATCGTTATCGCCGAAGGTGCTACCCGTCATGCCTTTCCTCACAAGGTGCAGTTCTGGCGGCTGGCCGACGGGGATGTAGCCTCTACCCGCTCGGTGCTCGGCTACGTGATCGGGAGTTATTTGACGGTTCCTCTCTTCCTGGCTCTTACGGTCGGATTCTATATTTTCTCGGCCTCACGATGGGGCTGGTGGTTTCCCTCGAGTGCCCTGGCCAATCCAAATATACTCGGAGCCATATCTCCAGCGGTCAGTGCTATAGGGGTAAGCCTCTGGGCCGGGTTCTGGGAAGAATCGCTCTTCCGTGCCGTTCCGCTCGCTACGATGGCCTATCTGGGAGCCCGTTACAACAAGAAAGTCCTCTTTCTCACTATCGGTATGATCATTCAGGTTTTCATCTTTTCGGCTGCTCACGCCAACTATTCACAGCAGCCTTTCTATGCCCGGCTCGTCGAGCTGATCATCCCCTCTTTGATGTTCGCTTTCCTCTATCTCCGGGTCGGACTCCTCTCGGCCATACTTGTCCACTTCTTCTATAATGCCGTATGGGGCAGCCTCGGCTTCTTTACGATGCAGGCACCCGGACTCTGGCTCGACAGAACGATAATGATCGCTGTCATTTTCTTCCCGCTCCTCTATGTCCTCGTTCTCCGCTTTCTGAGCGATGACTGGCGAGTCGAGGAGAAGACGAGTATCTGGAACGGAATCTATCGCTTTTTCTTCTACAGCAGGAAAGATCTGCCGCTGGAGAAGCTCAATCTCGCCTATACCCTCTATGAGGAATCGGTGAAGATCGTTGCCAAAGCAGAACTCGATGCTATGGTAGCAGAGATCGAAAAAGGTACCGAAGAGAAGAAAGAACCTGAGATTAAGCAGGAAAGATGTCTCTCCCTGCCGGTGGCGATCTTTGTTGCCCTTCTCGTTATTATCGTCGGATTACTTCTCTTCTCGGCCAACCACCGACCTGCCGAACTGCCGCAACCCCGTCTGCAGATCTCCTCGAATGAAGCTGTCGAGATCGCCGACAGGGCACTGACAGAGAAGCTCGGAGGAGAGATACCGGAATACTTCACTCCTTATCCCCATACCTTCATTACCGATCAGAATACCCGCTATTTCCTGCTCGACCGGAACGGAATGGAAGCTTTTACTGCACTCCGTGACCGGTATATCTTCGAGGATGGCTGGAGGATTGTTT
>Ga0334901_1001594_pt1 | contig 22982 bp, 15 predicted proteins | sample GraSluR3_MG_3_FD_207216 | JGI IMG/M metagenome (GOLD analysis project Ga0334901, IMG submission 207216) | Sludge microbial communities from methane-producing bioreactor in Wageningen University, Netherlands - Granular Sludge_15_08-R3 | ecosystem: Engineered > Bioreactor > Anaerobic >... | reverse complement strand
ATGCGCTTGAGCTTAGCGATGTGCTGCTGATTACCAGAGTATTGTGATACAGCCTGGCATTGGCACTACGATACAATGAAACAGCGTTCACTCCTGCGCACTGCACATAGTTGTTGAAGATATCCTGCCTGCCGGTACTGATGTATGAAGCGCTGATGTTTATCCCATTGTTATTTACAGCGGAGATGATCACATTTGAGTCAAGCAAGAAGTCATTTACATTTGCAAACCACATAGCATTTGAGTAAGAAGAAATGCTGTTGCGTGCCATCTCCAGGAAGGGAATGCTTTGCAGATTGAAGCCCTGATGCACATCAGAAATCTCATTTCCGGCAAAGAGATAGCTACCAAAATCTGAGTTATCGTAGATAGAGAAGGCGTAGCCAAAGCTCTGCACGATGTTGTCCACAAAAGTAAAATCTCTGTTGATTGAGTTTTGACCAAAAAATGCCGAGGAGTTTGAGGTAGTGCCACCGGCTCCATAAAACTCGCAGTTTGAGATATCAAGAGCTTCGTTGTATTGATTGAGCCTGAATACAGTGCCATAATCCGGATTGGTGGTAGTAAAGCTAAGGTCTTCAAAGCTCAGGTTTCTGGTATTTGTGAGTTTCAGGATGTAGTTATAATCCGCAGATGCTGCACTGTTTGTCAGGATCGCTTCTCCTTCGGAGGGACCCTTAAATAGCACATTGTCATCCCCAAAAACGCCGGGTATATGGCCGATCTCAGCGTTTGTGTAATACACTCCGGGGGCCAGATGCACTGTAATGTTTGTCCCCACTCCGCGGTTCATCAACGCGTGGATTGCCGATTCCAAATTCTCATAGTCTGCTGCCGGTCCCACATGGATGTCGTTTACGAAATGCCAGCCGGAATCGGTGATGACATTTGCTCCAGGTGTGACCTGATCGCCCCAGGGAATGTTGTCGATATCCACAGTCAAAATCGTCTGTGTGCCGCGATTCCTCAGGTAAGAGCAGCTATTGTAGCCATTTTCTGAAATCATTGAGTTGGCATAGATTCCGCTGTAATCCATGACTTGGCTTTCAAGGAAGTCCATGGGGCGGTATAAAGAGTTATTGTATCTGCCCAAATCATTGTTATTGTTGAAATAGGCATTACCTTCCCAAGTGAGATTGGTGGCAGATGAAACACTGAGAGCATAGCCTGCTTTGGGAGCCGAAAACACGTTGCTCCTGATCATCGAGTTTGAGACACTACTCATACTCAGGGCCAGACCATTGGCACTGTTGTGATTGTTGGCAGTAACCACCGTATTGTGCAAGATCTGCAGATACGATGAACTGGAGATGCTCAGCCCTGTGCCGTATGAAGAAGGACTATTCAGGTATATGATGTTCAGGATCACGTAGATCTCGGGATCAGCACTCCCATGGGCGTGTGTGATGGCTACACAGGCATTGCTGCTGCCCGTGGACGATGTAAACATGCGATTGCGGGAGATCACAGAAAAGCCACCGATCTGGTTCAGGGAGATCGCCTGATTGAATCCATTCATCGTATTGAATGAAAGATTGAGCTCATCCACCTTTTGGATGGAAATCGGATACTGTACACTATTGAAGGTATTGGAATTGACCATGACGTTTTGGTAGCGGCTGTTATCGTAGTAGCTACCCTGCATGAAAACGCCTGTACCAGGACCGCTGAACTGATTGTACTGCACCGTAAGTCCATCACCCAAACTGCTTCCGGTATGGATGCCGAAACTGGAGGATACTGGTAGAGCGATATTGAGATTTAGGAAACTAATGTTGTCGCACCGTCCCGTTGTGCGGAAAAACTTCACGGAATGCGTACTGGAATCGCTGCTCAGATTGATATCCATGATATTGATGTTGCTGGCCGCAACGATCATAAACAGGAAGTTATTATCGGAGCTGGTGGATGTGGGATTTATCACAACACTCTGGTTGCCGGAGGCTCTGAAGGTTGCCTTGTACTCTTCCTGACTACAAGGAAAACTGTGGATCCGATATCCGCCCTCGTAGGTGCCGGGGACCAGATTGAATACAGTGTGATTCTCGATTCCATGGTACTTCAGCGCCCAAAGGCTTTCTTCCACGGTGGGGAAATCTGAATCTGGAGCACCTACAGTGTAGCTTCCCGCCAATGGGGACAGATCACTTTCGCCAAATTGCTGTTCTGCGCCGATATCCCATGCGCCTCCTCTGGGCAGGCGATTGATGTCATCGGTAAACTCTGTGCGTGTCTGGGCGATGCCTCTCAGATACTGGCTTCGGACACTCATATCATCATCCCAAAGTGGGTTAAACTTCACACTATGCTCATTAATCTCGGGTAGAGCACTCTGCAATGCAGCAAGGCTTTTGAAACTAGTGCTACCCAACTTCAGCAGGTAGTTTGACTCTGTGTAATAGCTGTTGTAGTCGATCATAATCGTAGGATTGCTGCTGTAGACACCTATGTCCATAGCCAGACCAGCATTAGCTACAAAGACATTGTTCACTATCTCGATCTCAGACCCCAGCTGATTGGCATAGTAGAGCCCCTTGGAATTTTCACCCTCTGCGACATACACGGAGTTGTTGATGACCTTGTAGCCACTGCCGGAAAGCCACAAACCGATGCCGGAGCCTGATCCGTTGATTACGACAATGTTATTGGCGATCAGGACTGATTCACTTGCTGCACTTGCATTTCCCACGCTGATCCCGGTTTGCGCGCTATACACTTTGTTGTAAAAGATCTTACCTTCGCTGATGCTATTTACGGTAATTGCTGTGCCGCTCACGGCGTAAAACCAGTTTCCATCCACATAAGGATCGATGGCATTGTTCAATCTAAGGCCTGTATTGAGATTTCTGAACGTCGTGTTGCTCACGACGAGGCCTTCGCCTCGGAGATTTGCGCCATTGCCATTGCCATCAAAAAGACAGGCTACTAGGCTCAGGCCATTTACGTTATCTGTCGTGATCAGGCTGCTGTTGGCATCTGTGACAGCAAGGCCGGTGGGTGCGGTGAGCTTGCACCATTGGAAACTTATGTCTTTGGCAAAACCTTTTATCTGCACTATGCTGCTATAAGTTTGAGCATCGGTCTCAAGATTCAACCGCTCAAACTTCAAGTATTTGCTGCGATACGTAGCCAGAACATAGTTTTCATCAGCATCTTGATCCGAGTAGGTGATGGTGCTGTAGTCTACCGTGTTGCCCTTCAGCGTTACAATGCGGTTATGCCCAATCCCTGGGATCCGGTCGTATACTATCTGTTCATTATAGAGATTCTCGTTTAGAAGCCCGCTTACCGCTCCTACTACTCCCCGCGAGGCTAAGGCATGAGTAAAGTCGCCGATGGTCTCAAAATCTCCCCCGCTACCGATGCTGTAAGTTCCAGACAGAGTTGTCTGCGAAGGATCTGCGCTGTATTCAATCGCTCCGATATCGGGGCTAACAGGGCTTCTGGGGTTGCCAAAGAAATCCACGTCCACACCTGCAGAGGGCCCCATATTGTCCAGATATGCAGACGAGGGACTAAGGTATTCGTCCTCAAAGAAAGGATTGTAATCTGCATTGAAAAAGCCAAACTGCACAATCATATCAGCTATATCCTGGTAGTAAGTATTCAGCTGACGGCCAAGATCTCTATCGCGGCCGTAAATGTTATTAAACTCCACGATATTGGCGGTTGTCTGCTCTTGATCAACCCAGCTAAAATTCAGCACATAGCCACGCCCATAGTTGATCAAATGATTCTTGCGAAAGATGTTTGAAGTGCCCCCGATTGTCGCAGTGATCGAGCCGGAATGGGCAGAACTCAGCTCCACCGAGTTATGAGCAGCATAGATGTTTGTGCATTGATTGAGCAAAAGGCCGAAAGCTGCCGCCGAGCCGTATCCACCATACCAGTTGTAACCACTTACTCGGACAATGTTGTTATACACATGGGGTGTATCCCCAGGATTGCCAGGACTACAGCTGGTAAAATTCATCCCAGATGCCCATGCGTAGATGCGGTTGTTCTTTACCACCAGATCTTGGGTAGCGCTATTTATCTCCAAAGCACTATTCACATTGTTCATGATGTTGCCGCTGATCTCCAGATTGCTTACTCTGCGGATGCTGATAGCGTTATAGACTCCATTTGCAGCATGGTACATGCCGTGGTGCTGGTTTCCGATGATGCTCCAGTTGTTACTCAGAGCGGTGGAGGAGGAATTGTTGAGCACAATATGATGGCTGCCATCAAAAAACTGATTCAGGCGAATCTGGACATCATTAGCTTCTTGATTTCCCTCGCTAGCGAAGTAGAGAGCTTCCATATTGTACGACGAACTGCCGGGACCGAAAAAACGATTGTTTTGAATGATCAAATGATTTGCATTGCCATATACATAGATGCCCTTTGCATTGCTCCCCGTTGGGACAAAACGCAGATCATCAATGGTTATATTGTTGCTGTTTTGGATTTTGATAACATAAGGATCACCCCCCTCTGTGCTGTTTGTCAACTCCACTTGATCGTTTGCACCAGATGCAGAGGAGATCAGAAGGTTGTATCCGGAAAGATTGAGATCCTGGATTACATAAGGCCCCGTATACGTACCGGGATTGAGGTACAATTGCACATTGCCGGCTGCTCCATTATCGTGCAATGCTGCAATGGCATCATCCAGATCCTCATAGTCCGCAGTTGCTCCACCCACAAAGTATGGACCCTGCATAGCTTGAGCATAAAGTGCTGATACCATTACAAACAAGCAAATTAATGCGCTTCTTTTCATATAGTTCTCCTATCTAAAGTTACTTTTAATGATTTTCTGTTTGCCCGGAGCGACGCCCCAACCAAAGTAATAGATACAAAGAAACTGGCGATTACATATGGTCAAGCATTTCAGCATTGCAATACGGTAAGCTCTCTCCGATTTTGATGCCCTCAAGAAAGCTTGCACGAAGCTAAATATCACAAGATTTATATAGTTAAGCTGTGGATATAGATCCACAGCCCAAGATGAATTATATCTAAACTATATAGCCAGCTCCCCTGATCCGGATCAAGGATGCCTCATGTCGCAAGCCATCCTCTCAACCCGGTGTAACAATGATACTATGCCTGAACTTGCGGGCGCGCAAACCCGATGAAGTATTACCCCTCCCAGGTACTAGGTTCAATAATTCTTAGTTAGATCCCGCGAGCATTGGTTCGCGATCCTGGCGCATACGCTCTCGGATCTGTTCTTTTTGCCGCTCAAATTCTGCCATCTGCTCGGCGTTAAGTTTTTCGGCACCGACCATGCGTAGACGATTGGGATTGATGTAGCGTCCGCCAGACATTAATCCAAAATGCAAGTGTGCCCCAGTTGAGCGTCCTGTAGAGCCGACTCTGCCGATGATCTGTCCTCGTTTTACTGTTTGCCCGGGTCTCACGCTGTAAGATAAAAGATGAGCATAGAGAGTGATCATGCCGCTGGAGTGACGGATGCGTACTTCATTGCCATATCCGCCATTATAGCGGGCGGCTGTGACGGTGCCATTTGCCACTGCATAGACCGGGGTTCCGCTGCGAGCGCGGTAATCCACTCCCTGGTGATTGGACCAGCGTCCGGTGAAGGGATCCAACCGTCTGCCAAAAGGAGAGCTCACGTGGATACTGGCAAGCGGATATCCCACTCCACTGGCGTTATTACTCTTACCATCCTTATTGTAGAGTCCGTTCAAGACCGATTTGTCATCATCCTGCTCATAACGGAAAAGCTCGTGAAAACCTGTTCTGGCGCCATCATAGCTAACATATAACACTTTGGCTCCTGGCAGGATCTGGCCTTCGAAGATGCGCTCTTCGATGTAAACCTCAAATGTGTCTCCCTTACGGGCATCCCGGTGGAAATCTATCTCGCCTTCCAGGCCGTTGTTGATGGTCTGCTTGTCTGCAGGACGCAAGCCCAAGCTTAGCAGAGCGGAATCCAAGGTGCTCTGTAGAGAGCCCGTGATAAAGCGTTCTCTGACCTCAATCGGCAAAGCTTCCCGGGTATAGATGAGCGAATCGCCACTTGCCACAAAATGGTGTCTGACCGTGGGCTCCTGAGTATACATCATCTTGGCGATCTTATCTCCATCCTCATTAAGGATCACACGTAGAGTATCCCCGGGTTGGATGGTGGTTACATCAATATATTCTCCAAATCGAAATGCTGTGAGCCCGATCTCGGGTCCCGGCAGGTGTAGATTCTCCAAGAGGGCAAAGATCGATGATCCTGGGCTCACGGTCTGGGTGATCCAGGGCTCAACGATCTCTTCCAAAGCGGCTTTTTTCCTGGATTCATCATTACCAGGCCTCAGAAACAGTGATGATAGGCTAAAGATCAGCACCAGGGCCAGGATGGCGGTCAGCAATACTCGTTTTCCCATGTTCATGTTTTCAAAACTCCTTTATTTACATCCACCCTGTCTGCAAAAGGATGGTAATGAATGTGTACATTGCGCAATCCATTATCAAAATAGTCAAAGAGGCGGCGCTCCACCTCGTGTGATACTTCGTGACCCTCATTGATAGAGATGTTTCCGGCCACAGTGATCGTCATTGTGATCGTATAATACGGGCCAAAACGATGCACACCCAGTTCCTCGATTCCTTTAACTCCCGACACCATTAGAGTCTGATCCCTCAATTCCCGGGCAAAATCTCCATCTGGAACCCGATCCATCAGCTCTGAAGAGGATTCCACTCCGGTCTTGATGATGTATATTGCGACGACTGCCCCGGCCGCAGGATCCATCCAATAGTAGCCCAAGCGTCCCAGGATCACACCCACGATCACCGCTCCGGCAGCCATAATGTCGTTCAAATGATCATTTGCCAAAGCTCGCAAGGTGGGATTATTGGTCCGTTTCACTGCTTTCTTTGTGTAGTAGTACAGCACCAATTTAAGCAAGAAGGTACCGATTGCAATCACCAAAGCCCAGGCAGAAGCTCCCCGGCCGATCTCGGTTTGGGTGATCAGCTCATAGACCTTGTTTATGCTCTCCAAAATGATAGCGATTCCAGTAGTAAGAATAAACGCTCCAACCACGATGGCAGCTATGGATTCCAGCTGACGATGACCATAGGGGTGCTCTTTATCCGCAGGCTTTTTGGCATGCTTCATAAAGATCTTGACCACTATATAATAAACAACGTCTGATGTGGAATTTACCCCATCTGCCAAAAGAGCAGGGCTATGCCCCAAAATGCCGATACTGGTCTTGAGCGCAGCCAGGATCACATTGCTGACCAAGCCCAGATTTACCGCAATCGAAGTCAGAGAATCTCTATCCCGCATATCTCACTTCCATGATATCGATAAAACTTATCTGAGGAAAAGCTGCACGGATCTCTTGCCGAAAGATATCTGCAGCTATGGGATCCGAAGCTATGGCTGTTGAGTTTAAGGCATAGGCCTTGAGCTTGAAGGGAATCAATGTGCTGATCCGGGTGTGGTCCATAAGCTTTTGTAATTTGGCCAAGCTCAATTTGATACACTCGGGATGACGAAAGATCAGATCGATGCCACTTTGCGCGATCGCTTTACCCAGCTTGTCATAAAGACTATCGGTGAAGGAGGTTGGCACAAAAAGCGCCGTGGTTTCCGAGTTCAGATCTTCCATGATCTTTTTTTCGTGATTGATCAAGCTTTGGATCCCGCTCTCATACCACTTTCCCTGCCTTTGTGTAAGGATACCCTGCGCTGAGGTAAATCTAGTTCTGAGATAGTTTCCAGAGTCTATCTTAGGAATATCCCGCAATAGAAGCAAGCGACGGATCTCATTGATTATCTGCTGAGGATCTCCAAAACTGGCTCCGATACAGAGAACAAGGGCATCTACTTCATCTTCAAGTGCGATCGATTTACGATCCAAAGATCCATCGATAATCACCTTTTCTGCCCCAAGCGAAAAGAGCTTTTGCACTATCTTCGTCTGTTGCTTGGTGGTTGAAGGTCCAGTGATCTGAGTGTCAACTGAGTGAATAGCGCGGGCTATAAAGAGTTTGCGCCCACTGTAACTGGAGGATGCCAATAGCTCCACACTGCTGCCATGAGCATCCAAAGTGAGAGCGTCACAGCAAAAGAACGTGCCTGCAGGCAATTCAACCCGAGGCTTGGGAGTTTTAAACAGACGATCTTTCTCCTCCCCGTCCGATCCGGTGGAAAAAACTCCCCAATCATGCTCGGGATAATCGTGCAAAATACTGTTTAAAAGAGTAGTTTTTCCTGAATTTTTACTGATTCCCACCAGGGCAATGCTGCGATTGGCCCCGGTGGAAATCAATTCTTTCATCGGCAAGAGAAGTCCTTAGGGTTTGCGCCGTTTGTTTCTTCCGGTCTCTGCCGGGCCGATCGATATATTTTTGCCGCGAAGCAGGCTCATCACGCCCTCGTTGCTCTCGCGTTCTTCAGGACATGTATCTGAATAGATACCGGTATCCTGATATTTATATCCGGGCTCGGTATAGCTCGTGATGAAACCCTCATAGTTTCTGAGAATCACCCTGCCGGGCATCTGAGAAATAATGTAATTCGGCATAACCGGGATCTTACCACCGCCACCGGGTGCATCCACCACATAGGTGGGAACGCAAAGTCCGCTGGTGTGCCCCCGCAGGGATTCGATGATCTCGATTCCTTTGGAGACGGGAGTGCGGAAGTGGGCAATGCCCTCAGAGAGATCGCATTGATAAATGTAGTAGGGTCTCACGCGATTGCGAACCAGTTTGTGCACAAGGTTTTTCATCACATCCACGTGATCGTTGATTCCCTTGAGCAATACAGATTGATTGCCCATCGGAATGCCGGTTTCGGCGATCGCAGCAAGGGCTTTGGTGGCCGAATCGCTGATCTCCTGCGGATGGTTGAAGTGTGTATTCAACCACACAAAGGGATATTTACGCAGCACAGCCGTAAGCTCCGGAGTAATGCGCATTGGCAATACCACGGGAGTGCGTGTGCCCAACCTCACGATGTCCACATGCTCAATTTTACTGATCTGACCCAAGATCTCATCCAAGCGTTCATCGCCCAAAGTTAGTGGATCTCCACCGGAAAGGATGACGTCGCGGATTTCAGTGTGTTCACGAATATATTCGATCGCTTTATCCACATTTTCGCGGGGCATGGGGGCATCATGCTCTCCAGCCTTTCTGCGGCGCGTGCAATGTCGGCAATACATGGCACATTGATCAGTAAGTAGCAGGAGCACACGATCCGGATAGCGGTGAGTCATGCCTGGCACGGGGGCGTCTGCATCCTCGTGCAGTGGATCCGCCATATCCGAGGCATCCACCTCGCTTTCATAGATGCGCGGAATTGCCTGCAAGCGCACAGGATCATTGGGGTTCTCAGGATCGATCAGCGACAAATAGTAGGGCGTAATCGCCATGCGAAAGGAAAATCCCTGCTTGGCAAAGACAGCCTCTTCTTCCGGTAACAAAGTGATGTACTTTCGCAGCTCATCCGCCGTAGTTATGCGGTTTTTAAGCTGCCAGTGCCAATCGTTCCACTCCTCTGTGGTGGCGATTGTGCGGATATCGATTGTTGTCATTCTTGCTCCTTAATCCGTGTATCGTTCCTGGAAGAGCTTCATGAGGACAGGATTGCGGCGTAGCAGATCGATTGAGATCATGGCATGATTGTGAGCATAGCCATTACCCAGGATCATATCCACATCGGCTCCGATCCCTTCTGCGCCAAGAGCTGCCTTTGTAAAAGATGTGGCCATAGAGAAGAAATAGACCAGGCCACGATCTCTGGCAGCCATGATGGTGGGAAGCTCTGTGTCTTCGATGTTTACGACGTTGATCACTACATCTGCCATTTTGCCATCGGTTAGGCGGGATACTTCTTTTTGGATCGTGATGGCATCGGTGGCATCAGCGATGATCACTTCATGACAACCCGTCTCTTTGCAAGTGGGGATGTAGTTTTCATTGCGAACAATGCCGATCACCTTGCCGGATACACCAGCTCTTTCTCTGGCTACGGCATTGCACAGGATGCCACTTTTGCCGTTGGCTCCAATGATCACTACGTTGTCTCCGGGGCGCACCAATCTCTCCGCTTGAGCAGGAGCTCCAGCTACGTCCAACACTGATAGGGCGAGATTTTCGTCCATATCGTCCGGCAACTTGGCATAGATGCCGCTGGAGAAGAGGATCGCTTGACCCTCGATCTCGACCTGATCTTTATCCAGCAAAACACGCTTAACTTTGTTGATCTTCAGTGGTGTAAGAGAAAGCGAGACCAAGCTGGCGATCTTGTCTCCCACCTTGATCTTGTCTTTCATTTCAAAATTTGGGCCGATCTGCGCTACTTTACCAATCAGCATTCCACCGCTACCGGTATCTTCATTTTTATGTTTACCGGTACGATCGGTGAGATCCACAGCGTGTTCAGCAAATGCTTTTTCAATATCTTGATGACCTTTGCCGATCAGCTTGTTCTTGATCTGATGAAAAGAAGCACTATCCACGTTCAGACGGATCACGTCGATCAAAATCTCGTTGTCCCAAATCTCAGCCATGTCATTGTTTAATACTCTTGCGGGCTGGGGCAATACACCCTTGGGTTCGACTACTCGATGAGTTCCATAGCGGCAACCGCCAGTTTTCATAATTCCTCCAGGGGATCTATTCTATTTATTCTTCATGCTTTTATACAAGTTCTTCCATGATTTTGACCTTGCTTATTATGTCAATGAGAAAGTGCCACACAATTGATCCCATTTCACCCCTATGAACTTTCCAAGCTTCCCCATTAGACTCCCATTAGTCGACTACTCAAGAAGTGAGAAATTGGTGAGCTACAATTAGGATTCGACAAGACACTGCATCAGCTGGATATTTGCCGCTCTGAATGCATCAATATCTGGTCTTAGTTGGATCTTTGGATTATCTTGTCGATAACAATGACTTTTGAGGAGAAATCATGTCTGATCTAAAGAAATCTAAACTAAAGTACTATGTCGTTGCAGCTCTCGTTGTAATCCTGGTAGCAGCGATATTGATCGTTCCACGCTGGAATCGCTATCAAAAAGCCCGTCGCTCAGACGCGGCCAAAGCAGCCGTAGAATCTCTGCGGATCTATGTGGATGATTATGTCAAGACCCATCAGAGTGCCAGCGGATTCAACGTGGAAGCTGCGCTCACTGAGATCGGCCTTAGCTCCAGAATGTTGAGAAATTGGAATTTTGCCATCGCCTGGAAACCCTCAGCCATATATACTCAACAAATGATGGATGAGCTTCGGGGCGTGGAGATGAGTAGCTACGTAAACGTCGCTCCCTACAAGATCATCATGGCCGTTGCCACCAAAGAAGGTCCCGTAAAAGAGGGAATAAAAGTCTGGTATGATGGGGATCAAAATAGTTTTCACGGCTTTGGGATCGACCAGGAAGTGGAGCCGGATTGGCATCGGATATTCCCCAATCCTTAAGCTATGACACCATGATAGAGCATTGTACCCTCCTGGCCGACAAGCCCTTAAATGAGCAGTCATGAGCCGGGAGGGCATCGGCTGCTCTAGTAGCTGAACAGTTCCTTTAGTTCGTCCAGACTCAGGGTCTTCAGCACGCCTGTGCCACCCGATATGACTTCGTTAAAGAGCTCCAGCTTGTTTTGTTGTAAAGCCAGGATTTTCTCTTCCACGCTGGATTTTGTGATCAGACGAAAGACCTGGACTTTCTTGCTCTGCCCGATGCGATGAGCGCGGTCGATGGCTTGGTTTTCCACCATCGGGTTCCACCACGGATCGTATAGGATCACAGTATCGGCAGCAGTGAGATTCAAGCCTGTACCTCCCGTTTTCAAGCTGATTAAGAAAAGTCTTAGATTTTCGTTGTTTTCAAATTCTTCCACGGGACTCACCCTATCTTTAGTCTTGCCATCCAGATAGCTATAGGACAGATCCAGAGCATCAAAGACATTACGCATGATTTTGAGCATCTGCACAAATTGAGAAAAGACCAGGACCTTGTGCCCGGCTGCGATCGAATCTTGCACCAGTTCTACCAGGAGTTCCAGTTTGGAAGATACCTCAAGGCTGGGCAAGAGATCTTGATTGGCCAAATGGGGGTGGTTGCAGATCTGTCTGAGCTTGGTGAGCGCAGCAAGAATGTGCACATAGCTGAGCTCTTCCCCACTTTCCGGCATCAGCCGCTTTTGCACTGATTCCAGAACCTGCAGATAGAGTTTTTCCTGAATGGGGCTCATCTTGCACCAAGAGACCTGTTCCTGTTTATCGGGAAGCTCCAGCAGCACTTCCTTTTTGACCCTGCGCAGAAGGAATGGGCTGGTGGCTCTATGCAATTCCAAGCGAGCCTGGCGATCGTCCTCGGGATTCACGTAAATTTCTTTGAAGTTTTTGAGACTACCCAGATAGCCAGGCATGAGGAAATCCATGATGCTCCACAATTCGGTAAGTTTGTTTTCGATGGGCGTTCCGGATAGGGCAAGGCGGTGTCTGGATTGCAGCTTCTTGATCACGGAAGTGCGCTGTGCCGATACATTCTTGATGTTTTGAGCCTCATCCAGTACGATCCACTCAAATTTCATCTTTTTGAGCAAGCTATAATCACTGAGAACCATTGAGTAGCCAATGAGGAACAATCTGATATTGGGGCTTTGGAGCAGCTCAGTGCGATTTTCTTTGTTGCCTTCCACGATTGCGTAGGGGATATTGGTGTGAAACTTCTCGATCTCCGCAGCCCAATTGTAGGTCAGGGTCTTGGGGCATATCACCATACTCACAGTATCTTCCGGGGCACTAAGTATGACACTGAGAGCTTGAATGGTTTTCCCCAGCCCCATTTCGTCCGCCAATATGCCATTGAGATGGTGATGCATCAGCATTTTCAGCCACGCTACGCCGGCTTTCTGATAGCCTCTGAGTACGGTCTGAAGATAATATGGAAGCTCTGGAGTTTTACTGAGGCTGCGTCGCTTCAGATCCTCGAAGAGATTTTCAAGATATTTGTCGCCCATCATCTTGAACGCTGGGTTTTCCTCCCTTAAACGATGATAATATGGCAGATTGAGGATTCTGGCGCGATATACATCATCATCGTCTGCTTTCTTACTTTTTGAGACCAGCATATCCATCTCATGGAAGAGCTCGGGGTTGCTGATGAAGTAAAGTCTGCCATCGACCGTGTGCAGGAAGTCTTCCGAAGATCGAAAATAGCGTTTAAGCTCTTCGTGACTAAAACTAATATCGGCATGTTTGTAGCTGATCTCATAGCTAAACCAATCGATATCCTCACTGCGGGTGGCGGTAAACTCCACTTCCAATTTGATCTTGTTTATGAATCTGGTGCTGAGATCATCATCAATCACCACATCCCAATCCTTGTCACTAAGTTGAAAGATTGCTTTTTGCAAATCACTGAAGTGGTCTGCGGGATATACTAAACGCGCGTTCTGTTCCAAATGGTCTATCTGCGCCATCGGCAGAGCAGCAACAAGGCCTTGAACCTTATCTGCAAGATATGGTGGCAGATAATACCAATACTTATCCTCAGGATCAGAATCCTTGGGATTAGTGTAGATCAGAGGCTTGCCAAATCTCAGCACTGAGATCGGAATCTCGTGATCCTCTGAATAGATTAAGCTGCCTTCCAGGGAAATCTTATCACCCAATGAGCGGATGTAGATACGACATATGGGATCGTTGTCGATGATCCGCGGCAACGGGATCTCAGAATCAAAATCCAGATATATATCCTGACGTGCCAGGATCTTGTGAACAATGCTGCGATAGTAGATCAGATCCTTATCGCCCAAAATCATCTGTCCTGTGAAGATGGAATCAGTTACCTGATCCCGAAATGGTAGCCATACCTTGTGAACCTTATTGCGAAAGAATAGCCAGCTGGGATATCCGGCGAACCAGATCGAGAGTTCATCGACCAAAACCGGTGAGAGCGAGTAGCCGCTGGCTCCAGCGCGTTCAATTCTCAAGGCAAGGGGATATGGCTGGGTAGCAAAGACCAGATCTTCCTGTGTCTCGCGGACTCGAACTTTGCCAGCAAGAGGCTCCAAATGGGAAAGGAGTAGTGGCATTTTACTCTTGTAGATTGACCAAAACTTGCTCTTGCTGCTATAGGCGGCACGGTTTCCCTCCAACCAGGCAAAGAGCTCCAGCTCATAATCTGACAACGCAAGGTTGTTTCCCACCGGGGGAGCCTTAACAGCAGTTCTTTTTGAGCTCTTGATGAGGGTAGACAGATCAAGATCTTGATAGCTACCGTGATAGACCCTTACTTTGTCTGTCTCGGGATTGTATATGCCTTCGATCTCCAATCTGCCCCTCTCTGAGCTTTCCAAGCCTTGCACGCTGCCCCGCAGGCTGTCGGAATCGCAAGTCTGGACTAATTCCCGGTTCAGGATGTCGTCTGAAAGATAATGGTATGCATGATGTAAAAGGGATAGATAGTGGCGGCAATCCTCTTCTTCTTTACATTCGGCACAAAAGTGGTGCAAGACCCTTTGAGATTCGGGATCGTATAGAAGCTCCACCCACTTACTGAAGTATTCTCTTTTCTCTTTGGTAGGGAAAAAGCGGAAGAGGATCTTGCCGGCTTCATCGACTGTGTGCCAAAACCATAGATCCCCCTCGGCCAGCGGTATCACGGCATGATTAAAATACCAGCTGTTTGAGCGATCGTGATAGTCCTTGCTAAAAAGCCGTGCCATATCTCATCCTTTATTATTAATCTTGTATTAGAGATAGGGATGCAGGTTTTTTGTCAATACATTTATCCCACTCTTTTTGCATAGGACATTTTATTGCAATGGTTGTCTGAGCTTTTTGGCTATCAAATGCCCCAGATAATCAGCACCGTAATGGTTAAGATGGTCGTAATCATAATACAGGGAATCAGGTAGAGAAATGCTACTGTAATCCAGCATTTGAAACTTGGATTGTCTTTGACTGATGATCTGTGCATAGCCTGCTTTAATTTCATGGGGAACTCGTGCCAGATAATCCGGATGCACAGGAGTATTGACTACCCACAGGCGGATCCCGTGCTCCCGGCACAAACGGATGATCTCATCAAAATACTTTATTCGTAGTTTTGAGATCTTTCGCAAGCGAGATCCTTGATAGTAATGCCGCCATATCGCTTCATCCAGAGCTTTAGGATCATGAGTGTTGGAACCAAAGCGCGGTTCATAGCCTCCCACAAAGAGAGCAGGGCTGTGTGAGATGATCAGATCATTGAGCATACCGATGAAGATCCAACGGGGCATGATATGCCCTACCAGATAATAATGGCGAATGCTGGCATCTGCCTCTTGGAAGCTGATTTTATCCCGGTAAAAAGCCATATCCAGAAGCGGGTGATAGCGCTTCATCATCTCAGCCTGACTCTTGTTTGGAGCCAGAAAATTGAAGTACGAGACGCTAAGAATCAAATCCTGGGGAATCTCGCCCATAGCGATTGCGTGCTGCAATTTGTAATAGCTATACTCAATCTCTTCGGAGACTTGTGCGGATGAACAGGATCTTGGGATCTGCCCTGGATCCAGTCCGGCCACAGCGTGTGAATCACCGAGGATCAGGATCTTGGGATCTTCTTTTTCGCAGATTCTTTGCTCAGCTATTGTTTGAGCCTTTTGGTGCCTGATATCGCTTGCGCAATAAGACATAAGGATCAGAGCAAGGCTGAGCAAGAGGATGAATCTAAAAGCCCGCATAGATAAACTCCGTCTGCACAGCACAATAGGATGCAGCTACCAGGATCAGAAGGAGAATGGTGTGGCGAAAGCGCCATGATATGCTTTCCAGAGCGGCAATCGCGCGATGGATGGGAGTTTGCACAAAGATGAGAAGGATGAAGACAGAAAGCATCGCCGCTATAGTGACAGGATCCATCAGGAGACGCAGTGCCAGAAGACTGCCAAAAGGGCGAAAGCTGAGCCAGCCAATGAAGACAAAAAGGACCGTCATGGGAGTTCCAGCAACGCTCATCATCTCCTTAATCCTCTGTTTATGAGTTTTTTGAGCCTTTCTCTTGTATAGATTAAAGATCTGTAAAGCTGAAAGGCCTAGACCATGCCAGATCCCCCAAACGATGTATCTGCTGTCTGCACCGTGCCACAAGCCACAGATCCCCATTGCGATGAGCGGGACTAAAAACAAGTTCCAGAACTTCTTCTTACTAAGTCTCGAAAGCGGGAAAAAGAGATAATCCCGGATCCAATCCGAAAGTGAGATATGCCAGCGACGCCAGAATTGACTGATATTGCCCGCCAGATATGGTTTATCGAAGTTTTCCATGATCCTGATGCCAAACAGACGCGAGGCTCCGATGGCAATATCACTGTAGCCGGCAAAATCATAGTAAATCTGATAAGCATAAGCAAAAAAAGCTGCCAAGGCGGCAAGCGATGAATATGAACCGGGATCTTTCCACACCGGGGTGAGGAAGAAAGCAAGCCAATCTGCCACTACCATTTTTTTGAACAATCCGATCACTATGCGTCGGGAGCCTTCCGACAAATTCCCGCTATCAAAGGGGATTGCCGCTCCTGAGATCTGGGGATTGAAACGTTCAAAACGCTCGATCGGCCCGGCAACGAAGATGGTGAACAAGCTGCTATAGAGAAGATGAGATGAGAAATCTCCCGGCTTGGTCAAGCCCCAGCGGATATCGGTCAGATAGCTAATCTCCTTGAACACGATGAAGCTAATCCCCAAAGGCAAAAAGAGGCGATGTAAACTGAAGCCGGGCAGAGACTCCAAAAAGAGATACATGGATCTTGAAATGCCGCCGAGCATGCCCAGATATTTGAAGAAAATAAGCAGCAACAGGATGCCGCTTAGTGCAGCTATATATGCGGAAAGTCGTTTGGGATAGCGGTAGATAATCAGCCCGGCAGCATAGCTGAAGCTACTTAGCCCGATCACAACTGCCAAAGATGGTGGATCCAAAAGCCAGATGAAGGCAAAACTTGCCAAAACAAGCACGAGCTTTCTTTGCCTGCTCTTTGGGCAAAGCCAATACAGAAGCAGGCTCAGAGTCAGGATTCCGAAATACTCCAGCGATATCATCTTTGACTAGAGGCTCTGGATCTCTAAAACTGCTTGATGATCTCCACCATCTGCCGAATGGTATCAAAGCTTTGAGCGGTGATCCTCGGAGCGGGGATCTTCTTGCCAAACTCCTCCTCAATGTAGCTCTGTAACGAAACTAATGAGAAGGAATCAATATAGCCGGATGAGATGAGCTTGGTATCCACATCGATCTCCTGCTCTGCATCTTCCAGAAATTCGTCACGGATAAATTCTATGAGCTTTTCTTCCATAATATGAACTCCTATTATTTGAAACTAATACTTTTGGGCCAGCAACTCAGCCTTAGTCTTACCTAAAGCATCAAGCTCTTTGCCGATTCGGACGAAGGCAGCTAAAGCCTCTTGTAGCATCTCTAGATCGTGGGCAGCAGAGACTTGGGTGCGGATCCGAGCTTGGTTTTGGGGCACCACCGGGAACGAGAATGCCACGGCTAAGATGCCCTCTTCATATAGCCTGTGTGCAAAAGCCTGCGCAAGCTTGGCCTGATAAAGCATAATCGGCACAATCGGCGAGTTTCCCGGGACAACGATGAAACCGGCATCCACGAGAGAATCCCGCCACCACTGCATGTTTTGCAGCAGCCTCTGCCTTAGAGATTGATCCTGTTCCACCAGATCCAAAGCTGCTAAGGTACCCATGGTCATCATTGGGGCAAGGCTGTTTGAAAAGAGATATGGTCTTCCCCTTTGCCGTAAAAGCTCGACCAGCTCACTTCGCCCTGCCACACAGCCACCGGAAGCACCACCCAATGCTTTACCAAATGTGGTGGTGAGCAGGTCTACTTTGCCCAATACCCCACAAAGCTCGTGTGTCCCGCGACCTGAAGCGCCCATGAAGCCGGTGGCATGGGAATCGTCCACAAAAAGCATCGCATCATACTCTTCAGCCAGGCTCGCAAGCTCCTCTAAAGGCGCAATATCTCCATCCATGGAAAACACTCCATCGGTGATGATGACTTTCCGGGGACAATGACCATGGAGCTCCAATTTCTTCCGCAGGTGCTTCATATCTTTGTGTTTATATGTGTCGTGTCCGGCTTTGGAAAGCCGCATGCCATCAATGATGGAAGCGTGCACTAAGCGGTCGGAGATCATGATATCACTTTCATCCAACAGGGTTTCAAAGACAGCCGCATTGGCATCGAAGCAAGAGCTAAAAAGGATGCAGTCCTCGGTGCCCAAGAAGCTGCTGAGGCGCTCCTCAAGCTGTCTGTGGATGTCTTGGGTGCCGCAGATGAAGCGAACAGATGCGAGGCCATAGCCGCGGCTATCCAGGGCATGATGTGCCGCTTGAGTAATCTGGGGATGAGACGCCAGACCCAGATAGTTGTTTGAGCACATGTTGATCAGACTATCAATGCTCTTGCCAGAGCCTTTTCTGACCTTGATCATGGAACCCTGGCTCGAGATGATCTGCTGTTCCTCTTTATTGAGCCCGCTGTCAACAATCCCAGACAAAATCTCCTGGTAGTTGTTTCGTTGTTTATCGGAATATGCCATAGTGAATCACCTCTTACAGATAATAGTTCCCACGCAAACGCATCATAAAGGCTTTGGCTAGTAAGGCTTAGAGCCGAGTAATTTTGCGATACACTGTGCCACTACCGGTCTTTAAACGCAGCAGATAGATGCCAGAGCTTACGGGCAATCCAGCGTCGTTTCGCCCATCCCAAAGGTAATCATGATTACCCTTGGGCAGAGTATCATGCACCAAGCTCCGGATCTTTTGTCCCTTGAGATTGTAGACTTCCAGCTCGATCTTGAGGCTTTCTTTGAGGTCGCAGTGAATTGCCAGATCCCTGGCAAAGGGATTGGGATGAGCATAAAGAATTGCTTCGGGAATCTGATTGGCTAGCATATCATCAATCGAGCTGCCTGTATCAATCTGCCACAATGCCTCAAAGGAGATGCTATCTGAGGATGCTATATTGCAACGAACTGTGTGCATCCCCCCTTGAGAGAAGGAGGTTTCCAGCATAAAGCTGTTTTCGCTCTGCAGTACATCATCTATGTACCACTCAAAGCTGAGCTGGGCTTCCTGAGTATAGGCTTCCGAGACAAAGATCTGGCTTTGTCCCACTGGCAATTCCAGGGTCTCCTCCAAAGGAGGATAAAACTCTCCAATCTGGAGATCCAGCATCCTCACCGAGTAGATCGATACCGGTTCAAGGGGACGATCATTGGCATCTGTCGGTACAGCGCCGATCGCCAGGACGTTTTCCAAGCCTTCAATGATATCTCCAAAGATGGCATAAGCACCATCCAGATGCAAAGCGGGAGCCACTGTGATGTAGTATTGGCTGCCAGCGCTATTGGGCGCTGAAGTCCTGGCCATTGCCAAAACCCCGGCATGATCATGCGCTAGATCGGGATGAAACTCATCCTGAATCGTGTATCCGGGACCACCATATCCTGTTCCGTATGGGCATCCATCCTGGATCATAAAGCCATCAATCACTCTGTGAAAGATCAAGCCGTTGTAAAAGCCGTCATTCGCCAGATCCCGGAAGTTATATGCAGTGATCGGCACCAATTCATCATAGAGCTCTGCCGTGAAGCTGCCCATTGAAGTATGCCAGCGGGCAAAGATCCTAGCATTTACGATACCGGGGAATAACAGGCATAGAGTCAACACAATAAGGCATATTTTGCTATTCATGACTGGGTCTCCTCTTCTTTCATATCAGTATTATCCGGAGGTTTAGCAGCTCGCTTGGGAAAAGCTGCTGCCAGAGTCTTAAGCGAACGCTCACTGAGCATTTTCTTTTTCAAAAGCTTATCCCGCGGACTGTCTGCCAAAGCGGGTAAAAGGCCGAAATTCGCGTTTGCCGGGCTGAATCTCTGCTTGCCCGGATCAGTTATCAATCTTTGCCAAAGCTGTCCCAAAATGCTCTCTTGGGGAAGTGACGTAATCTCTTTGGAGATAATACCGGCAATGAGCATGCCACTGGCGATACACTCTACATAGCCTTCGACCCCGCTCAATTGCCCTGCTACCCAGACGTCAGGTCTGGCTTTGAGGCTCAGATCGGGATTCAACAATGCTGGAGAATTCAGATAAGCATTGCGGTGAATGGAGCCATAGCGCAAAAAACTGGCTGATTCCAAACCGGGAATCAACCTGAAGATGCGCTTTTGTTCGGGATAGCGAAGCATCGTCTGACAACCCACGAGGTTGTAAGCGGTCAGATCCTTGTTTTCCGCTCGAAGCTGCAACACTGCAAATGCCTTCTCCCCGGTGGCAGGGATTTCCAAGCCCATTGGCCGCATCACGCCGTGGCGCAAAGTATCCTTACCTCGTCGGGCCAGTTCCTCAATCGGCATGCAATTTTCGTAGAACCTAAACTTCTCTCCAGAGAAGAATTCATTCTCAAATTCGTGTGCAGAATGCTTTTCTCCATCCATGAGCGCTTCCACAAAAGCATAGTACTGTTCACGATTAAAAGCGCAATTCAGATAGTCGGGATCGCCTTTATCGTATCGGGATTTGGCATAGACAATTTGACGATCCAAGGAATCCGCATCGACAATCGGAGCTATGGCATCAAAGAAAAAGAGATGGTCCTCTCCCAAAAGATCTTTTAGATGCCGCATCATGGCGTCGGAACTTAGCGGTCCAGTCGCCAGAATCGTCGGACCTTCGGGGATCTCTGTGAGTTCCTCGCGGATCACCTCTATAGCAGGATGCGCCTCTATCATCCGGTTCACTTTCTTCGCAAAGAGCTCGCGATTGACCGCTAAAGCGTGCCCAGCCGGGACTCTGCACTCCTGTGCTAGATCCAGAAGCTTTGCCCCCAGAAAGCCTATCTCTGCCTTGAGCAAGCCCGCTCCTGTATCCAAACGGGTTGATTTTAAGCTATTGCTGCACACCAATTCTGCTAGATCTCCGCTTTGGTGCGCAGGTGTCTGTGTTCCGGGACGCATCTCCCAAAGATTTACTTTATACCCTCTATCGGCGAGCCGGAGAGCTGCTTCACAGCCGGCAAGCCCTCCACCGATTATAGTAATGTTTTTTGTCACAATTCCCGCTTGATCATAGTAATATAGCCATCCAAATCCTTAAAGCCCATGGCATCATAGAGATGCCTGGCTGGTGCATTGTCCTTGTGTACTTCCAGTTTTGCTTGATATCCCGTAGCTTTAGCGATGGATAGCGCTTCCTTCAGGAGAGCCCGACCAATGCCGCTATTTTGGCGGTCGACCATTACCGCCATATGATGGATATATAGTCTGCGATAGTCATGATTGACCCACAAAGCTCCCAGAATCCCGCCGTCTTCCTCGGCTGTAATAATGGTTCCCGTATGATCAAGTGAGTGCGATATAGCCTCAAAGCTATCAGCCCTCTGAGGATTTGTAATCCCGGTTTGAAGCCAAAGCTCAATCAGGGCATCAAACAGCATAGGGTCAAGCTTTTCGTGCCGAACTATCCGCATCAGAAAGATATCCTTTTAAAGATTTCGGGATTGCGAGTGAAGCGATATACAAAATCAAACTCCACCTGATACAAGATGCTGGGATCGTCATCCACCATCAGCATAAACCGGGCATTGTCAAACTTGGCAAAGCTGAGTTTTTCCACCTTATCATCCGTATCGGTGATCCAAACCGTAGCCATCGGAGTATCAAAAGCACTCAGAAGTTCTTCATCATCTCCACTTGCGAAGATGTAACTCCTGAAGTTTTGCAGAAGACTCAAGATCTTAACCAGGGCATAATTGCCGAAGTCCACGGCAAACTCATTATTCGCATCCCGATAGTACCATTGATTTCCCAATCTATACAGATTGTAAGCGTTGTGTTCATGTTCCACTCTGATTTCCTTGAGATCTTCCTCCCAATAGTGAATCAATAGTGGAGAGCGCCAACGGATCACTTCAGGAAGAAAGTTCTGCACTACTTTACTGCGCACCTGATATACATCATCCTCTCCGGCGAAGCGGAAGTAATCCCATGCGTTACCCAGATTACTAAAGAGCACATGAAGCTCTCTGTTTGCAGATTGGACTTGCACATGTAAGGCTTGTGAATCATCCAGACGATACCTTTGGATAGCGGATTCTCCCGAACTCATCGGAGTAGTGGCATAGTCGGCTTCCAGGACATCGGCAAAGAAGCGGCTAATCATCAAACTGTCTGCCTCCCAGATCACGGGATCGACAAAATGCCATTTGCCATCATCCAGGAAGAGATCAATCTCACCATCTTGATTGTAGATCTTTATCTTCTCTACATTTGAGCTGAGGTTTCCAAAGATCTTTCGAGTGCGTTCAACAGGGTTGCTGAGCCGCAAAATGATATAGGCAAGGATCAGAATTGCCAACAGGGCAATGAGGATTACTTTATTTCTTTTCATGGTATTGCCTCAACTTAAGATTTCTTCTTAGAGCCAGAAACAGACCGATGCCAATAAGGATCAAAGAGGGCAAAGCAATGCTGATAATCTTCACGATGTTTTTGATCCTGTTTTCGATCTTCTCGAGATCTCCCCATGATATGCCAATCTTACGCATAAAACTGGGCACGCTCAAGGGAGATGAGCTCAGATGTCGGGATCGGATATGGATCATAGATTCACGGTCGGTTAGATGATCCAGGGCATTGAGAATGATGTTTGCCCGCTCGTTATATTGTTGCTTGTCGGCATCAATCACAAGTTCTTTGTCCCCAAAGAGTACCATTTTGTTATCCGATGCCCGATGGACAAAACCCGGATCTTCCTGAGCTATCTCACTCTCCGTAAAGAAGCTATCGAAGCTGCCGCTGAGGACTGCTCCGGTGGTAATGGGACCCGCAGTAAAATCTTCAAATTGCGGATTGTAAAGGAGATCTTGGGTCAGCTCAAACTCCGGAGCCCTCATCCAACCTGAATACAATGAAGTCTGCAGGATGGG
>Ga0334901_1001592_pt1 | contig 22991 bp, 20 predicted proteins | sample GraSluR3_MG_3_FD_207216 | JGI IMG/M metagenome (GOLD analysis project Ga0334901, IMG submission 207216) | Sludge microbial communities from methane-producing bioreactor in Wageningen University, Netherlands - Granular Sludge_15_08-R3 | ecosystem: Engineered > Bioreactor > Anaerobic >... | reverse complement strand
CGATTTCATAACCGAACCCTCCGGCTACTTTCCACTGGGATATGGCCTTGTTGGGAGCTGTATGAAAGGCATAAAGGGAATCGAACATGGTTTTGACGTATACCTGCTGCCCGTCTTGGGACAGTCCCATGCTTTCCCTTCCGCCTTCGGCTTCCCAGACGGTCCGGCCGGTTTGGGCATTTATGGCATAACATTTTCGTTCGGGAGTGGTAATGAAGATCTTCCGGTTGGCTTTAACGGGCCACACGGCTGCAGGAGAGTACATACGGCCCCTTTTTTTGTTTTCCCATACCCATTGGAGTTCCCCTGTTTTGGGATGAAATGAGTAAAGTTCGTTGCCCCAGGATCCGGTGACCACCTGGAATGTGTCCGCGTAGGGTCTGGATTCCATAAAGCCTTGTATTTTGTCGTATTCCCAAAGAAGCGTTCCGTCTTTTGCATCCAGGGCACGAAAGGTGTTGTCCGATCCGCCAATGTAAACTACATTATCAAGCACTACGGGAGAAGCTACAATAGATTTTCCGGTGGGGTATTTCCAGAGGATCTCCCCTGTGTGAAGGTCCATGCAATATACGTTCCTGTCTGTAGACCCGATGTATACTTTTTGATTTGCCAGGCAGGGGGTGGAAAAGATTTTGCCTTGTGTGGGGGTGGCCCAGAGGGGTTCCCCGTTTTCCAGGCGAACGGCTTTTACAATCCCTTTGGTGTTGGCATATACTACCGTTCCTGTTGTGGTATCGGCTATGGCGGCCGAGCCTATGTCGCTGTCATCGGTGAGGGACCAGAGAATCTTTGTTTGTGGGGAAGTTCCCGGGATTTCATAATCCGGGCTGGCAGCGGTAGTGTCGCTTTTCCAGGATGGCGGGTAGGTGAAGGCCAGGGTGTGCCAGGACTCTTTTGTGTATGAGTCAACGGGATCCGTTTTGGAAATACGTTCCCGGAATGTTACCATTCCATCTTGTATTGTTACCAGGTTGTATCCGGGGCCGTCGTAACCGCGTGATTGTGAGGAACGGCATTTTACCGAAGGAATTCCGCCGGCGGTGAATGCTTCATTGACGTGGTAATGTCCGCACAGGGTGGTTTGAATGTTCCTGGTTTTCAACAGGTCAATAACCCGGTAATAATTGCTCATGTCTTCCAAAAGCGGGTAGTGGTTTATAAAAATCACGGGCATTTTCTTGGGAACGGTTTCCAGCAGGCTGTCCAGCCACACCATACTTTCACGGGGAACCAGTGCCGGGGCCATACGCATATTGGGGCCTGAATTGGTGCCTATAAAAAGGATATTGTTGTGAATAAAAGAAAACTGCTCGTAACCAAAGGTTTCCAGGAAGGTGTTGCATCCGCTTTCGGACCATTTGGAATCGTGGTTGCCGGAAAGAATATACCAGGGTTTTTCCAGGGAATCCAGCAGGTTTTTTGCTATTTGAATTTCACGGTCAGATCCGAATTCGGTGATGTCTCCGGCCAGGATTACAAAGTCAATGCTGTCCTGCGTGTTGATATCTCTTATGACCGTTATCAGTTCGTTTTCCGACAAGGGATTGTTGCTGTTGATGTGCGTATCTGCGATCACCGCAAAACAGGTACTTGAATGGGTTTTGCATCCGCTTATTAGGAGCACGGTCGCAAACAACCATAAAATCCTTGTTTTCATGTTGTTGTTTATTAAGCAGTGTTGTTGTATGTCAAGCAGGTTTTTTAGCTGTGGTACAGGCATCCACAAGGTAAACAAGGGACATGTAAGGAATGCCCCCGTTGGACATCAGACCGATTTCGCACGTACGGCTGTTGGAATACCCGGTTTTGATGCCTTCGGTTTCCAGTTGAGGCCGGAGTTTCCTCAGTGCGTAAGCGTTAATCTCGGGTCTGGTAAATCCTTTGTCCCCGGCAAACCCGCAACAACCCACCTCGGCAGGAATAAAAACGTTTTTGGAACAACGTTCGGCGAGCCTGCGGATCTCATTTTCCAGGTGCATTTTCCTTGTAGTACAGGTGATGTGCAGGGCAACCGGCTCGTCCGTGGGATGGAATTCCAGCCGGGGAACCAGGAATTTTTCTATAAATTCAACCGGTTCGTATAGCTTCATGTTGTTGATTTTGTGCTTCATACGGTATAAGCAGGGGCTTTGGTCACAAAGGACAGGGTATTTCCCTGCCCGGCTGGCGATCCAGAGTGCCCCGTTCAGGTCTGCGGTCTTTTCATCGGCAATGTGGGGCATTCCCTTGCTTTCCCAGATAGTGCCGCAACAAAGTGTGTCCATATTGTCCGGGAAGATCACCCGGTAGCCGGCCTTTTGCAGTAAATGCACCATTTTGTCCGTCAAAGGGGTGTTGTCGGGGACCCCTTTGGCCACACCCATGCTTTGGTTGATGCACGAGGGGAAGTAGACAACGGTGTCTTGTTCCGGATCCTGATCCGGGTCCTGATTCTGGTCCTGTTTTCCCGGTTTTACGCGGTGTGCCCCCGGCATTGCCGGTGTCCACAGGGGAAATCCTATTTTGTTGGCTAACCGGCATATCCATCCCATCAGGGACGTTCCCAGGATTGTGTGAGCGGCGCGGGCCAGGCGCAGGACTACTCTCATGATGTTCTTCAGGCCCTGGAAATGGTCTGCAGCCAGTTTGCCCAGCACTTCGTCTCTTGATCCGGGCGGATGTGCCTGCTGGCGCAGGTAATGGGTCAGTTCCCCTGTGTTGATATCCATGGGACAGGATGTGGCGCACAATCCGTCTACGGCACAGGTAGCCCGTCCGGGATAGAAGTAATCTTTTTCAAGTTGTTGCAGCAATTTCGGATTTTCCCGGGTGTTTTGCAGTCGCCTGATTTCGCGTTGTACGATGATCCGTTGCCTGGAGCTTAGGGTACATCCCCAGGTAAGGCAGTTCACTTCGCAAAAGCCGCATTCTATACATTTATCAACTATGGGATTGAGAACGGGCAGAGGTTTGAAATCCCTGATATGGCAATGGGGATCGTCGTTAAAAATCACACCCGGGTTCAGGATGTTTTTCGGGTCAAAGAGTTTTTTAACGCGATGCATGATGTCGAAAGCATCATCTCCCCATTCCTGTTTTACGAAGGGAGCCATGTTTATACCTGTTCCGTGTTCCGCTTTCAGAGAGCCTTTGTATTTTTCAGTAACCATGGTTACCACATCCTGCATGAGGGCTTCGTAGCGTTGGATCTCAGCAGGTGTGTCAAAGGACTGATTCAAAATGAAATGAAAGTTGCCTTCCAGGGCATGCCCGTATATGGCACTGTCCTGGTATTGGTGCTTAACCAGAATATCCTGAAGTTCGGCTACGGCGTTGGGAATGTCTTTAAGGTGAAATGCAACGTCCTCTATCAAACACGTTGAGCCCGGAGTTCTCATGCCTCCTATGGAGGGAAAGATTCCGGAACGAATGTTCCAGAGAACGGAATATTCACTTTCTTTATCCGTAAAAGTGACCGGATGTACTTTTTTGTAATGATCCAGTCCCCGCGTAATGATGTCGATCTTTTCCCGGAGTTCTTCTTTGTTTTGTGCGGCCGTTTCTATGAGCAAAGCGGTGGTCCCGTCCGGGAGATCCTTAATATAGGCGGGGATGCCTTCTCTGTTCTGAACTGATTTTAATGCCTTGCTGTCAAGAAGTTCCACTCCTATAACCGGAAGTATTTTTAATGTCTGGACGGCTTTGCAAGCATCTTTTATGGAATTAAAATAGACCATGGAACTGGCCCGTAAAGGCCATAAGGGTTCTGTTCTTACGGTGACCGAGGAAAAAAAGGCCAAGGTGCCTTCCGAACCCACTATCAGGTGGGTGATAAGGTCAAATGGATCTTCAAATTCCACCAGGGGAAGCAGGTTCAGACCGGTGACGTTCTTTATGGAGTATTTGTGCCTGATCTTTTCCACCAGTGCCGCGTTGTTCATAACCCGTTCCCGGATGCGATTGAGTTCCATTAAAAATTCCGGGTGTGTTCTACAGAAAGACTCTCTGCTTTCCTTGCTTCCCGTGTCCAGGATGGTCCCGTCTGCCAGGATGATTCTCATGGAACAGACTATCCGGTGGCTGTTGGCATGGGTGCCGCAATTCATTCCGGATGCGTTGTTGGCAATAATACCTCCGACCATGGCAGAAGACACCGAGGCAGGGTCCGGAGAGAATTTTTTCCCGTAGGGTTTCAGGATCTCGTTTACACGGTCTCCCACGATCCCGGGTTGCAAGGTGACGGTTTCCCCGTTGTCGTGTACTGCGTATTTATCCCAACGTGTTGCAGCAACTAACAGTACGCTATCGGAAAGGCTTTGTCCGGAAAGGCTTGTTCCTGCTGCACGGAAGGTTAAGGGAATATTTTGATTGTGACATATTTTAATGATCCGGGAAACTTCTTCTTCAGTTTCCGGAAAAAGTACGGTTTTTGGAATTTTCCGGTAGAAACTGGCATCTGTTCCCCAGGCAAGGCGATGCAGGTAATCTGTATGGATGCGTTCCGCAGGAAGGATTCCGGAAAATGTATTTTGAAGTTTCATATATAATTTTCGATAAGTGTCTTTGTTAATTTTTCCAGCCCTTCAACGGCTTTTTCTTCAATAACGTATAAATTTTTTCTTCTTACGGGAGCTGGTTTTGGGTCTATCAGGAACAACGGAATACTGTCTTGCGCAAAATCAACCAGACCGGCCGCGGGGTATACCGCCAGAGAAGTCCCTGCCACTATCATTATGTCGGCTTCCTGTGTCCATTGTATGGCTTTGGTCATATTGGGGACAGGTTCTCCGAACCATACCACGTGCGGGCGGAGTTGTGACCCGTCGGCTGCTTTATCTCCCCATGCTATGGGATCGTAGCCTATATGGGTGATAAGATCAGGATCTTCACTGCTTTGGGCCTTTGTCAATTCTCCGTGCAAATGAAGGATATGTGTGCTTCCGGCACGTTCATGGAGGTCATCGATGTTCTGTGTGATTATTCTGACGTGAAAATGTTGCTCCAGTGCGGCAAGGATCATATGGCCCTTGTTGGGTTTTGCCTCTTTCAATGCGGTTCTTCTTTGGTTATAGAATGCCAGCATCAATTCCGGATTTGAGTGCCAGCCCTCTATGGAGGCTACCTGTTGAACCGGGTAATTTTCCCATAGGCCACCACTGTCGCGGAAGGTACTGATCCCGCTCTGGGCGCTCATCCCGGCTCCTGTCAAGACAACGATATTTTTCATTGGATCCAGTAAGTTCTGCAATAACGTTCCTTAAACCACAATTTGAAAAGAGGATCAATAAACCGGGGCTTTTTTCTTACGATCTCTATTATGGATTTTTTTTCCAGGGCATCCCTGACCCGGTATACATTGGCAGAAGAATTGAGCATGTATTTATCCAGCACCTCGCGGGAACTGAATTGTTCCACCCCGTCTGTCAGAGCCCTGAGAAAGTATATTTGGGGGTTGGTCAAATCCGCGCATATGATCTGGAAGGGTTGCCGGAAAATTTCCATCAATTCTTCCAGACCGTTCAGGTACATAATTTCGTTCATATACCCTTTGGTATTTGAAAAACACAGATCGGCAAAATACTGGACGTAATAGGGATGCCCTTCCATCTTCCGGTAGATCATTTCTGCGAAATCCCTGGAAATAACGCGGCCGGCTTTAGCGAAATTCCTGATGATGTAATCCGAAAATTCTTTTTCTTCAATACTCTCCAGGGGGATGTATTCGGCAAAACCGTGAAAAGGTTTCCGTACGTCAAATAAATCTCTGTAAACGGAATACCCCGCCGAGGACACGCTCCCGCATCCGCTGATGAGAAAAGTAACACGATCCGTGTTTTTCCATGTTTTGACAATGCGCTGAAGAGTTGAACGTGCAGCACTCCCTAAAGCAGGCACCAGCATATGGAAAGACTCCAGAACCATAATCACGGGTCTTTGCAGGTAAGCGGCAAATTTTCCGGGAAAATGTGCGAGTTCAGCCAAGCCTTCTTCGTCAGGAGTCCTGTCAAAAGTCAGGGCAAATTCTTGTTCATGAATGCGGGGAACAAAGATGCCCGGCTGGTTCAGGGGCAAAAGATCGTTGGCAATTCTTTCCCATTCTCCCAGCGTTCCGGAAACAGAACCTGTCAGTGCATTTGCCATGGAGGCATAAAGGCTGTTTTCGCTGCGGATGTTATAACAGGATAACCTGCAAATGACCGGGTCCTGTTCCGCTTTTCGTATTTGCATCAACACTTTGTTGATCAGTGAAGATTTGCCTGTCTTGGGATTGTCCCAGATCACGGAATGTTGCCCATTCAGGAGGTTGGATGCCAGCCAGTCAGATCCGGCAGTTCTTCCCAGAACTTCAGACGGCTGTAGCGGGCGGGTAACTATAAACGGTGAATTCATAACAAAGTTGTTGCAATCTCACAAAGATACTTTTTCTTTGGTATTCCGGGAAACTTTTTTACCTTTGCAGTCCGATTTTAGCCGGAAAATATTTAATGATCGTCAAGCTATTGAATAAGAGGTGCTTAAGTGCACCCGCTTGCGGTTGAAAACAAGATAAAGTTTATTTTATGTACGCAATTGTAGATATTGCAGGACAACAATTCAAGGTAGAAGAAGGCAGAAGAGTCTTCGTGAATCGCCTTCAGGCAGAAGAGGGATCCGCTATCAGCTTTGAGAAAGTATTGCTCAAAGATACCGATGGAAATGTGGTAATAGGAACTCCTTACCTGGAAGGTGCTACAGTAAGTGCCACAGTGCTGAAACATCTGAAAGGTAAAAAAGTGTTGGTATTCAAGAAAAAAAGAAGAAAAGGATACCAGAAATGTAACGGACACCGTCAGCAATTGACGCAAATCCAGATTGACGCAATTTCATAACAACTAAGACACAGGATTATGGCTCATAAAAAAGGTGTCGGTAGTTCAAAGAACGGCCGCGAATCACACAGTAAACGTTTAGGAATTAAATTATTTGGCGGTCAGGTTGCCAAAGCCGGTAACATTCTGGTTCGTCAAAGAGGTACTTTGCACAAACCCGGAGAAAATGTAGGTATAGGTAAAGATCATACCTTATATGCTCTGATAGATGGAATTGTGGTTTTTCGCAAGAAAGCCAATAACAAGTCATTCGTATCGGTTCAACCCAGGTCAGAAACTGCCCAGGCATAACCGGGTAACCATAAATGAAGGCCGGCGCAGCAATGCAGCCGGCTTTTTTTATTTTGAATAGGCTCTTATTTGCGTCATTGGCCACTCTCTCCCAGGAAGTACTCCGCTTTACAGGTTAATCAAATTGCCGTGCCCCGGATTCTTCCAATGTTTCCTGCCAAGCCGACTGTCGTTTGTATCTGCGGGACCTTCTTTCCCAATACAACCCCTGGGATTTTCGGCCATCTGTCCTCATATAGGCGGGTTTTTGAGGATGAACCCGGGATTTTCAGTCTTCCATCCTCATATAGGCGGGTTTTTGAGGACAGACCTTGGATTTTCGGCCATCTGTCCTCATATAGGCGGGTTTTTGAGGATGAACCCGGGATTTTCAGTCTTCCATCCTCATATAGGCGGGTTTTTGAGGATGAACACCGGATTTCCGGTTCTTCATTCATGTTTAAGAAGGTTTTTGCATGTAGTTGACGTTACTTCCGGATTGCTGCCACTACAAAGAATCGGGAGTCTCGGCATACAAAAAAGCTCCCGATTCTTTGTAGTAGCAACAATCGGAATTCATGGTATTGATCCACATGTAAGGCAGTTTTTGAGGAGATGCTTTACTCATTTGTGTGTTAGAAACATGCTGGAGTTGTTCGTAACTTATACAAAGAATGACTTTATAGTCGGCCATTCATTTAAATAAGGGCAATACACTCCATTTCAATCAGCCAGGCAGGTCGGCAGACCTTACCCATAACAATAACAGTAGGGATGGCAGGGAAGCGGCTGGCAAACAGATCCTGAACCAGTTGGTAATCCTGTTGCCTTCTTAGGTAGACAATAATCTGTGCTACGTCTTCAAAAGTAGCCTGTGCTTCTGCAAGAAGTACTTCAACATTTTCGATCATCCGGAGGGATTGAGAGTGGATATCGTTGACATGCAGCACATTTCCCGATTTGTCTATGCTGGCGGTCCCGGATATAAGGATCTGCCGGCGATCATCAAATGTAAGGGCAACACCTCGTTCAAATGTAACACCGTATATGTTTGTGGGACTCAGATGGGACAGGCCGTGCAGGTACTTTATCCGGGAGGCATCCAGTCCGGCAACCGCATAGGCATCCATGGTTACCAACGATGAATCCGTGCCGTTGCTTCCTTCTATTCCTGTACTGGCAATGTAGTGTGTTTGTTCGTTCAGTCCGATGTCTTTGAAATATTCTGTACGTGCTTTGGCAAATGCGGCATAATTGGTGTCTATGTCCTGAACGTAGAACCAGGTACGCAAACAATTGTCCGCCATGGAGCATCCTTTGGCATGGAGCCATTTCTGGTAATCCGTCAGCAATTTCAGGGTTTGACCTGTCACATCTCCGGCCAGGCAATACCTTTCGGTTATCCAATAATGGGTATATTTTTCCGTATCTGTTCCGGGATCTCTCAAATAGATCCATAATGCAATTTGGGATCCGTTGGCAGGAGGCTGTTCAATACAGGAAATGGCACAGGATGCAGGAAAGATCTTGCGTGTGTGGATCCGTGGACGCTGGTCTTTTGCATTTCTTAGAAAATACCGAGCAAAGATGCATTGCGCCTTGTTGTAAGGTTCACGCGAGAGGTATTCCTGTACACAGTTATGCAAAATATCTATTGCTTCTTCTTGTTTCCTGTGAGTCTGACGTTTTCCGGGTTCCCGGAATTGAAATATCATATGATATTCGGATCCGTTCTTTATCGGCGTGAATGCAGATACCTGCACGGAACAGGAAGGATATTGGTTAAAAGTATAATTCAAAAAATCCATCATGGGTCAGAACATAAATCACTAAGGTACGAAAATTCCGTTGAACACGGCTTGTCTGAGCGACCCTTTGTCATCGTCACCTTCGTATTCCCAGTACATGGCTCCTTTCATACCGTATTGATGAATAAAACGGCATTTGTATCCTATGGAACGGGGGTCATCGTAATTGCATACGATTTTTCCCGTGCTGTCTTTCAGGTAAGGAGCTTTGGCAATATCGTCCCAACATTGTTCATAATTCTCAAGTTTTATGAGTTTTCCGTAGCTGCTCATTCCTTCCGGAAATTCAGGGGAGGGCTTCCCGTAAAAAGGTATACCCAAAACCAGTCGATCCAAAGGAAATCCTGCAGTAACGTGGGCCAATACGGATTCATAACAGGAAAGATCTCCTGTCAGGGATGAAGGGTACAGACCGGAATGATGGAAAGGAGGGTAAGCGATATCGTACGTCATGATATTTACGAAATCCACATATTCCACTATGGATTTAAAATCTATGAATTTCCCGCTTGCTGCCGAAGCCAACGTTAATAACTGACCCGGGGCAAGGTGTGTCCGGATATCGCGCATTAACAGGGTAAAATTCCGGGTATCTTCAGGGGCAAATGAAATCCCGGGCCCCGGGTTGGTAGGGTATTCCCAGTCAATATCTATTCCATCAAGACAAAATTCATTCACTACCCGACGGCATTCTTTTGCAAATGATTCACGGTTATGCTCGTTTGCCGTCATTTCGCTAAAGCGGCCGCTTCCCCAGCCGCCAATGGAAAGCAACACTTTAAGGGAGGGTTTCTGATCTTTCAGAGCCACAATCTCACGTAACCTCTCAGGGTTATCTACCCGAATCCCGTTGCACGAATCGTTTACGTGGCCGAAGGCATAATTAATATGGGTAATGTGTGTGGGATCGGGAACGGCTTCTTTCCACGAGGTTACGTAAGCAGCCACCACTTTTTCCTGTACAGGTGCCTGTGGCGCTAATAACCATTTAAGGGCATTGGTTATCAGCAAATTCTGCGTGGGGTCAGAAAAGCTGTTCCCGTCATGACCCGCATTAATGTAAATCATGTTGAATTTTCTGTTTATCCAGGCGACCGGAACATCACCGCTTTTCACGGTTTGTGTAATATCTGCCGGGAATGAGTCCGGAGCTATGCTCAGCAGAACGGAAACATCGGTATTTTGGCGAAGACCGGGAGAATAAACGTACCATTCATTGGCCGGGGCAATAAAACTTGCGGGGATACTCCTGCAAACAGGATGCAGAGGATCTTCCGTTATGAATTTTGCCGGCATGGCCGGAAGGATTGATTTTTCATAGGATACTCTTCCGATAAACTCCCGGAACCACGGCCATTCTCCTGTTGTGTAACCGGCTGTTCGCTGGAATCCCAGCCACCGGCCTCCGTGTTCCATGAAATTTTGAAAAGCTTTTTGTTGGTCGCGATCCAACGGGATATAGTCCATCATAATGATCAAGTCTGTATCTTTTAGTTCCCGTTCGTTAATGCGTTCCGGATCCGAAGTATGTTCAAAGATCAGTTCCCCGCTGTCGTTGAAAGCGGAAAAGAACGAAATAGCCTCCTGTGCAAATTCTATATGCGAAGGATTTTCCCCGGGATTGTGAAAAGCCAGCACCCTTACCGGTACGTTCTGTGCTTGTAGAGTTAACAGGTTTGCCAGAGCCGTAACTAACAGGAATATTCTTGGGATGTTCATAATTGTAACCGTTTATTAACCAAAAGTACAAAAAAACAATGCATCTTTGCAGTGAAATCTCTAAGGTATGAATACTGTATTACAAATTCTCAATCTTGCAGGTTCATTAGGTCTTTTTCTTTATGGGATGACGCTCATGAGCGAATCCTTACAAAAGGTCGCGGGCGACGGGCTGCGCGGCTTTCTGGCTTCAATGACCTCTAATTCTTTTAAAAGGGTCCTTACAGGATTATTTATTACGGCAGTTATACAATCTTCCAGTGCCACAACCGTAATGGTAGTCAGTTTTGTGAATGCCGGATTGTTGTCTTTGGCACAGGCAATTGGCGTTATCATGGGAGCCAATATCGGGACTACCGTTACGGCATGGATCGTTTCGTTGCTTGGATTTAAAGCCGATATATCCATTCTTTCCATTCCACTGATAGCCCTGGGATTCATTTTGACTATGTCAAAAAGACAGAGAAGGAAAAATATGGGAGAAATGGTGATCGGGTTTGCTTTGCTTTTCCTGGGACTGACATTTATGAAAGAGTCCGTACCTGATCTGCGTTCAAATCCCGAAACGCTGGCTTTTTTGCAATCCCTGACCGACTGGGGATTCTGGTCCGTATTGATCTTTGTGGGAATAGGGACCGGGTTGACCATTGTACTTCAGTCTTCAAGTGCCACTATGGCTCTTACCCTGGTTATGGTGAATTTCGGATGGATCCCGTTTGAAATGGCGGCTGCTCTGGTACTCGGGGAAAACATCGGGACAACTATAACAGCCAACATTGCGGCTTCCGTGGGGAACGTTTCGGCCAGACGAGCGGCCTTGGCCCATACGTTTTTCAATCTTTTCGGTGTCCTGTGGGTTTTAATTCTTTTCAAACCTTTTTTGAAACTGGTGGGAATTATCATTACCGGTCTGGGAGCTGCAGATCCTTTTATTCCCGTAGCGCAGGCAGCAGATCCCGAAGCTTCTTCGGTATCCATGCTTTATGCCGTATCCCTGCTTCATACCATGTTTAATGTAACCAATACTTTACTCCTGGTTGGATTTACTCCATTGTTGGTTAAAGTGGTGACTTACGTGATCAAAAATCCGAAGGAAGAAGAGAAGTTCAGGCTTAAATTTATCCAGGGCGGATTGCTTAGTACTGCAGAATTGTCTTTGGATCAGGCAAAGCAGGAAATAATCCACTACGGTGACATAGTTATAAGACAGTATTCCTTTGTGCGCAGTGCCCTGACACAGACTAGTGATGAAGAATTTGATATCCTTTTCAAAAAAATATCTTATTACGAAGAAGTGACCGATAAGATTGAATTTGAAATAGCTGAATATATGAACCAGATAGGGGAAGAAGAGATCAGCTCCGAATCCGGAAGCCGTATCCAGGCTATGTATAAGATCATAGGTGAAATGGAAAGTATGGGGGATTCGGCTTACAATATCGCCCGTATCATGCAGCGAAAACGGCTGAATAACATTGTTTTTGATGAACACATGACAAAAAATGTATTGAACATGTTTGATCTGCTTGACAAGGCATTTATTGTCATGATAGAAAACCTGAAAGCCGGGTATACTAAACTCAATAACATTGAAAATGCCTATGATGCTGAAAAAGACATCAACAATTACAGGGATATGCTCCGGGAAGGTAATTTGTTGAATCTTGGGAAAAATCAGTACGATTACCTTACCGGGGTCTATTTTATGGATATCATCGCCGAATGTGAGAGAGTAGGGGATTATATCATCAATGTTTCCGAGTCCATTATGGAGATTAAATCGTAATAAAAATGTTAACGCTTAAAATTTTAAGAGAGCATCCTGATTATGTTATAGAGCGTCTTGCAGTGAGGAATATGGATGCAGGACCCATTGTAAAACAAATTGTGGAGCTGGATGTACGCAGGAGAGCTGCTCAAACGCAGTCTGATGCACTCACGGCAGAACAGAAAAAGATTGCAGCAGGTATAGGGAAATTAATGCAGGAAGGGAAAAAGGCAGAGGCCGAAGAAATCAAAAAGCAGGCAGCACAGACAAAAGAAAAGATCAAAGAATTGAATCAGGAGCAGGAATCACTGGAAAAAGAATTGAATGACCTGTTGATTACCCTGCCCAATATTCCTTACAAACTGGTAGTTCCGGGTAAAGGAGAAGATGAAAATGTTTTGGTTAGGGAAGGTGGAATGATCCCCGAGCTTTCCTCAGATGCCCTTCCCCATTGGGAATTGGCAAAAAAATACGACCTCATTGATTTTGACCTTGGTGTGAAACTGACAGGAGCCGGTTTTCCTGTATACAAAGGAAAAGGGGCCAGATTGCAAATGAGCCTCATCCAGTTTTTTCTGGATCAGAATGCCCGTGCCGGTTACAAAGAGATCATGCCTCCCATCATGGTTAATGAAGACTCCGGATACGGGACGGGGCAATTGCCCGACAAAAGCGATCAGATGTACCATGCCGGATTGGATAATTACTACATGATCCCTACCGCAGAGGTTCCATTAACCAATATTTACCGGGATACGATCCTGGAAGTAGAAAAACTGCCGGTAAAGATGACGGCTTATACACCGTGTTTCAGGCGGGAAGCCGGATCGTACGGAAAAGATGTAAGGGGACTGAACCGGCTGCACCAGTTTGATAAAGTGGAGATCGTTCAGCTGACCCATCCCGATAATTCCTATTCCGTTCTGGATCAGATGGTCAAGCATGTTGAGCGGCTCATACAGCTTTTAAAATTGCCTTACCGGATCTTGCGTTTATGCGGAGGTGATTTGAGTTTTACCTCTGCCATGACCTACGATTTTGAGGTTTACTCGGCAGCCCAGAAACGTTGGCTTGAAGTTAGTTCGGTATCCAATTTTGAGACGTTTCAATCCAACCGGCTGAAAGCCCGTTTCAGGGAAGAAGACGGAAAGATCCACCTGGCTCATACATTGAACGGAAGTGCTTTGGCGCTGCCCCGGATCGTTGCTGCCTTGCTTGAAAACAATCAAACTGCGGACGGCATTGATATGCCGGATGCATTGCACAAATATTTGCACTTTTCCAGGATTTAGTTTTGAATAAGGAAAGTATCATATTGGGTATTGACCCGGGAACGCGTATAATGGGATACGGGGTGATCCGGAAAAAAGGATCCAAAATGGAAACCTTGTCTTTGGGTGTGGTAAAGATGGCAGCCATAAAAGATCCGTACCGCAGAATGAGCCATATCCTGGAAAAAATGTACGAATTACTGGATTGTTACCATCCTGATTGTATGGCCATTGAAGCTCCTTTCTATAGTAAAAACGTGCAATCCATGCTAAAACTGGGCAGGGCCCAGGGAGTTGCTATTGCCGCCGCATTGTCCCGGAACATTCCCGTGTGTGAATATGCTCCCAGGAAGATCAAAATGGCGGTAACGGGAAAAGGGGCTGCATCTAAGGAACAAGTGGCCGGAATGCTGAAAAGAATCATGGTTATTGATCAACAAGCCGAGTCTTTGGACGCCACCGATGCACTGGCTGTTGCCGTTTGCCACGCCAATCAGATGGAATTGCCCGGGAAACCCGCATCTGCCGGTTCCTGGGAAGCCTATGTTTCTAAGAATCCTCAAAGAATTGTGCGGAAATAGCGTATTTGCGCCATTTTTCCAGAACTTTTTCAAAATCTTCAGGAAGGGGTGCCTTGAAATGCACTTTTTCCCTGGAACGCGGATGTACAAATCCCAGGGTCATGGCATGAAGTGCCTGGCGAGGCATAATTTCAAAACAGTTGTCAATAAACTGTTTGTATTTTGTGAAACGGGTCCCTTTACGTATGCGGTCTCCGCCGTAGCGGGCGTCTCCAAAGAGCGGGTGTCCCGTATGCTCCATATGTACCCGTATTTGGTGTGTTCTTCCGGTTTCCAGGCGGCATTCAACCAGCGTAACGTATCCAAAACGTTCCAGTACACGGTAATGCGTGACGGCATGCTTCCCGATTTTACCGTCAGGACAAACACTAAAACGAAGTCTGTCAGAAGGATGCCGGGCAATATCTCCTGTTATGGAACCCTCTTCATTTTCCATCTCTCCCCAAACCAGGGCATGGTAAACCCGGTCTACAGTATGGTCAAAAAACTGACGTGCCAGGCGGAATTGCGCTTCTTCTGACTTCGCAACCACAAGCAACCCTGATGTATCTTTATCAATTCTGTGAACCAGAACTCCCATTCGGGAATCATTCGTGTTGACGGTTCCCCTCTCCCCGAAATGCCAGGCCAGGGCATTTAGTAAAGTTCCACTGTAATTGCCGTGTCCCGGATGTACCGTCAATCCGGCCGGTTTGTTGATCACCAGTATGTCAGGGTCCTCAAATACGATTTCGATAGGAATGTCTTCTGCAATAAGCTGGAATTCCCTCTTTTCATAGGGAAGCATAATGCGAATATCGTCCAGCGGCCTGACTTTGTAATTATTTTTGACAGGTGTTCCGTTAACCAGAATGTATTGTGATTCCGTAGCAAGCTGAATACGGTTTCTTGAAGTAGCTTCCAGTTTGGATGCAAGAAATTTATCGATTCGTAAAGGCGACTGCCCTTTGTCGACTGTTATATGAAAATGTTCAAATAATTCCTGCTCATCTATCATTTACAGGGTATCTTCTATCAGGGGAAGTTCTTCCGGTTTGAGCAATTCTGGATCAGTGGTAAGCGTGAGATGTACCGATGTCCCCAGGGGCCATTCCGGTTGTTGTGAATATACGGGAGATTGCATGTAAACCCTTGCAGCCAGGGTGTCTGCAGCGTTCAGGACCGTCTTGTCATAACGGATATTTCCCACATTCAGAGAATGGTCACTCAGGATATCCAATGCGGTTTCAAGACTTTTTCCCTTAAGCAGGGGAATGTAAGCCAATTCGTGATCCGGAGATAATCCCAGTTCCAGGTCAATGGAGCTGTAAATATCAACGGCTGTGCCGGGTGCGATCGGTTGGCCCAGGTAAAGCTGTTCCAGAACGTTGTTGGTGGCGATATCGGGAACATAGATCAAACGGCCGAGTTTCAGCCCGCTGGATGCAAGTTCCGCTTTTGCCTGCCTTAGGGAAAATCCTACCAGCGAAGGCATATTAACCTGCCTGGGGAGCACCGAGTTAACAGTGAGTTCAACCCGGCGGTTTTTCTTAACATGTTGTCCGGCAGGAGGAACCTGTCTGAAGATTACTCCTTTAGGCAATTTTGGCATATAAAGTGAATCGGTTACTTCCAGGCGCAGATCCATAGAAGAAACTACCTCCCGGGCATCTTCCGGAGTTAATCCGGTAAGATCGGGAAGTACAAAGCCTTTGCCGTGACGCGTGAAGAAATGTAAAAAAGTGTAGATGCTTAAAAAAAGCGCTGACAGGAAAATCAAGATCCACAGTAAGTTCCTGAGGATAGGCTTCCTTATGGTTTTTTTACCGGACACTTTTAAAAACGATCTTCGTCGGATACGGTTAATTTTTTGCGTCCGCGCCTGCGGCGGGCGGCCAATATGCGACGTCCGTTGGGAGTAGACATACGCTCACGAAACCCGTGTTTGTTACGGCGTTTACGTTGAGAGGGTTGAAATGTCCTTTTCATATATTTCTGCTACTTTAACTACTTTTCAATAGGGGAGCGCAAAGGTACGAAGTTAGTTTGATTTCGCAAATTTTTTTCGTATCAAAGAAATTGTCACCAAGTTCCGGGAACGTGTTTTTCAACTCTGTAGTTGTAAAACAGGATTCAGGAATACCTAGTTTGCAGGAAGCTTCGTGTATTTCCCGTGTAAGATCTCCACCCTTTAGGAACAGGATTCTGCCGTCTTTTTTTATTTTTTTGTGAGCCCAGGGAATAAATTTATCAAGACTGGCAACAGCGCGTGAAACAATTATATCAAAAGACCGGTCGGCCAGGGATTCCATACGTGATACAACAGGCGTTACATTGGTCAGATTCAGTTGCGAGGAGATCCCGGAAACGACTTTGATCTTCTTGGCGATGGAATCGCATAAAAAAAAACGGACAGAGGGATGCAAGATCGCCAGGGGAATTCCGGGAAATCCGCCCCCGGTTCCGGCATCCAGGACCGTTACGTCTTTTTGGAAAGGATTGTTATCAAGTGCCTTTGAAAGAGCCAGCGAATGGAGTACGTGCCTAAGGTACAGATGTTCCATATCTTTCCGGCTAATCACATTGATCTTTTGGTTCCAGTGGGAATACAGTTTTCCCAGCTGTGTGAAACGGGCTTTCGCATTTTCGTCCAGATCCGGGAAATACCTGAAAATCAATTGTGCATCCATAATTAATCAACACTTTCCTGTTCAATGATCTGAGCGAGCATTACTTTAGCCCGGTGGATCCTGTTTTTAACCGTTCCCAGAGGAACGTTCAATGTGTCGGCGATCTCTTCGTAAGCGTAATGCTGCATGTAACGCAGGCGGATCACTTCTGCATAGTCGGGTTTGAGGCGAGATATTACCGATTCAATAGCTTGTTTCTGTTGTTCGGCTATCATGACTTCTTCCGGGTTAATATCTTCTGTTTCCCGGGCTTCTTCCAGTGAAACGAAATATTGTTTGTTTTTCCTGAAATGATCAATGCATAAATTTTGAACAATGCTGTACAGCCAGGTGGAAAAGGCGTATTTGGGGTTGTAATGTTTCAGGTTCCGGAAAGCTTTGTCAAAACTCATCAACACCAGGTCCTCCGATTCAGATGAATTTACTATGAGCTTGTTTATAAAAGCCTGTACACGGTCTTTATGCCTGACAAGAAGACGCGTGTAGGCTTCCTGCCTGTTTTCCAGGGCTAGTTTTACAAGTTCCCGGTCATCCAAATAATCCAGTGATACACCCATGTTATGAGGATTTGATATTCTTTATCAGGAGCACAGTTAAAAAATAAAAATGTACAAAGGGAGAGATCATATCCCACAAAGGAGATGCCAAAGCCAGTCCTTTTTCACCAAAATGTATACGAAATCCTATCTGATGGATCCATACGGTTACCCATCTGAACAGCAACATGCCTCCCAAAACGCTTAAGGTAAATATCTCATTTGTTTCCCATATAATGAAAAAATTCAGGAACAGGATCACATAAAAAGCGGCCGTGAGTACTTTATCCAGTGAAAGCAATATATAGGGACGTGATTTTGTAAGCCGGAGTGTAGACAATACGGATGACCTGGCCAGGTTGTATTCGCGCATTCCCATGTGCCGGTTCATATAAACTGTGCCTGCAGGATTTATACAGGCTGTGGCTTTGGTTTGTTTCAAGACATGAGAAACTATGGCCTGTTCACATTGATTGCAGCCGGTAGTTTTCATATCCATTTTTTCTCCTTTTAAGAATCTCTCTGCCGGGAACATCTTGTTGTTGCCGTCACAGGTATAGCCCATATTCAGGGCGGCGGCGCCCATGGCATGAAGTTGTTGTTCCATCAAATCGTAACGGATCAGCAAGTTGCTGCCTTTGTAGGATGTATATCCCAGTACGGTGTCTTTTTCTTTTTTTAGTGATGCCTGTACCAATGTAGCAAGCCATTTTTTGGAATCAGGGTAACAGTCCGGTCTGAAAAAAACGACGTAAGGATAACTGGCGGCCCTGATCCCGATCCCCAGTGCCATAAGATTGTCTTGTCCGAATTTGAAATCGGCCGTCAGGGTCCTTATGGTAAGGTTTTTATTGAAATGTTCCAGGGAAGCCAGCAGCACGTCTGTATTGTCCTGAGAATTTTTGTCCACCACAATCAGTTCAAAGGGTTCGTATTCCTGTTCCAACAATACAGGCAGCAAATTTACCAAATTTTCGTATTCATTTCTTACACAGAGAATTACGGAAACACCGGGTGTCGCCGTGTTTCCCGCCTTAGAACTTTCTTTTTTAGCAAAGGCCGGTCTGTAGTACTGTACAAACAGTAACAGGGTAATAGCAAACAGGAGAATGAAAGAAATCAGGATCAAATCCGTAAATACCATACTAATGTGCCTCCAGCCAGTTAGTTCCGAACCCTAATCCTACAGATAACGGTACACTTAAAGTCACCGCATGTTCCATGACACGGCGTACCAGATCTTCCATCTCTTGCTTTTCGCTTATATGCACATCAAACAGCAATTCGTCATGAACCTGCAGGATCATTTTGCTTTTCATTTTTTTATCCGTCATTTCACGGTGTACCAATACCATGGCCTTTTTTATAATATCGGCAGCTGTTCCCTGAATGGGAGCGTTGATTGCGTTACGTTCTGCCAATCCCCGCAGCAAGGCGTTGGATGCATTGATATCCGGTGCGTAACGTCTTCGGTTAAACAGTGTTTCCACGTAGCCTTTTTCCTTTGCCGTGGATATGGTATTATTCAGATATTCCCTCACTTTTGGATAATGTTCAAAGTATCCCTCTATGAGATCTTTGGCTTCTGTACGGGGTATTTTAAGACGGCTGGCAAGCCCGAACGGGGATATGCCGTATATGATTCCGAAATTGGCTGTCTTTGCCTTGTTCCGTTGTTCGGGAGTTACTTCTTGGTTTGTGCAATGAAATATCTTAGCTGCCGTAGCCGTATGAATGTCCTTCCCTGCATTGAAGGCTGCTATAAAATCCTGATCTCCGCTCATATGGGCCATGATACGCAGTTCTATCTGGGAATAATCGGCGGACATCAACACATGGTCTTCATCTAGGGGAATGAAAAATTTTCTGATTTCTCTCCCTCTTTCTTCCCTTACCGGAATGTTTTGAAGGTTTGGTTTTTGTGAGCTCAGTCTTCCGGTAGCAGTTACCGTCTGATTGAATGTGGTATGTATACGTCCGGTTTTGGGGTTGACAAGTGCCGGCAGGCTTTCAATGTAGGAAGACAAGAGTTTTTTCAAAGACCTGTATTCCAGGATCAGGGGCACTATAGGATGGCGATCCGCCAGTGCGCTGAGAGTCTCTTCATCTGTGGAATACTGTTTTTTACCTTTCCGGGATCTGTCGTCAATTTTCAGTCTGTCGTACAGAACGATCCCCAGTTGCTTTGGAGAAGACACGTTCAGGGTGGGATCATTTGCGTAATCCCTGACTTGTTGTTCAATCTTCAGGGATGTGGCAGTCAGTTCCCGGCCGTATTCTTCCAGGGATCCTATATCAACTTTTACCCCCTGGAACTCCATTTGGGCAAGTACTTCCATCAAGGGCATTTCAAGATCCGTATAAAGAGAGTGCGTTCCTTCTTTGTTTAGTATGTCCTGCAATGGCTTTTTCAGATGAAATGCAATAAAAGCCCGGCGTAAGAGGTTTTTTAGGGCTGTATCTGTTTCTTTTTCTGTTTGAAACATGTCCTGATCTTTAGTCTCGGTCTCATCCGGAAATAAATTCAGGTATTGAATGGCAAGGTCGTCGGGACGATGGTTTCGTTCCGGGTTGACCAAATAATGCATCAGGCCGGGGTCCCATAGCATACCGGACATGTCTTCCTGTTGATGTTTCAATGTCAGCAACAGGTCTTTGATATCGAATCCGCATTTTTCAATTTTCGGATCTGAAAGCAGCGGCAGGATGATTTCAAAAGAAGCTATATAATTTTTTTCTCCGGTATAAACAGCTGCATATGAAGTGTCGCAGGCTATGCCTACCCGGCTGTTGACGGATGCCTCTTTCAGCAGAGAAGCGATTTGCTGATTGCTTTTGATTGCTTCAAAAGAAACGGGCGGTTTCAGTTCCGGGGAGGCTTCAAGCGGCGTATCCGTTTTATCTTCAAAACAGCAGAACAATTCTTCCAATTTAGGGATAAGCCTTACCAGGGAATGGAATTCGTATTCTCTGAGCAATTCTTTCAGGCGGGCCAGCTCGGGTGCACGGATCTTGAAAGATTCTTCGTTCCATGGAATGTCCAGGCCGGTCCGGATGGTGACCAGATCTTTGGAAAGTTCCAGCATATCTTTGGACTGAGTGATCTTTTCCTGCATTTTGACAGGCAACTCGGCAAGGTGTCCCAGTATGTTCTCTACGGTTCCGTAGCGCGATACCAGGTTTTTGGCACCGACTTCGCCAATGCCCCGCACTCCCGGGATGTTGTCCGAAGCGTCTCCCCATATGGCCAGGATATCTGTTACCTGTAAGGGATCATTAATGTTGTATTTGGCACAGATCTCTTTTTCTCCCATGATCTCCCAGCCGTCCCCGCGGGAATGGGGCCTGAACATCCGGATGTTTTTAGAGACCAGTTGCCCGTAATCCTTGTCCGGAGTGACCATGAATACCTGGAACCCTTCTTTCTCGGCACGTTTGGATAATGTTCCGATGACATCGTCTGCCTCGGCATTCTGAATGGTGATCACAGGGATGCGGCAAGAGTCCAGGAATTCGTGAATGACGGGCAGCGATTCTTTTATCACCGCAGGCGTCTCGGGCCGGTTCGCTTTGTATTCCGGATATGCCTGGTGGCGAAAATTTTTACCTCCCGGATCAAAAGCCACAAAAAGATGGGTGGGTCTTTCCTTCAAGATAATATCAAATAGGGAACGGCAGAAGCCGTATATTGCCGAGGTGTCAACACCTTTGGTGTTGAGCATGGGCCGGTTAATAAAGGCAAAATACGCCCGGTAAACCAGGGCGTGCCCGTCTATCATGAATATTCGTTTCATTTCACCCATTCGGCAAATGATGTGGGGGTTTCGTACAACCTTACGCTGTGTAGCCGGTTGGGCGGGGTAATTACCGGATCCAGGATGCCGGCAATATATAACGTCAGTTGTTCACAGGTGGGTTGAAAATCAAAAATTATGACGTTGTCGTATGCTTTGGAAAGTTCACCGGATAAAGGAGCGTCCTTCCTAAGCATCAGAGAGTGATCCAGGGGTTCAAGAACGTATTTGGAAACAATTTTCTTAAGGTCATTGAAGTCCATGATCATGCCTGATTTCGGATCTTCCGGTTTGTGGGAAGGTTCACCTGTTATGGTGACCATCAGTTTGTAGGAATGTCCGTGTATCTGGCGGCATTTGCCATCGTAATGTGTCAGTGCGTGTGCGCCTTCAAAACGAAATTCCCGGGTTATTTGCAATTGTGACATAAATCGCGTTTATTCGTACAAATGTAGTACATTTCTTCGAGTAACCCTTGTGGCTTATGATTTATATGTTTAAATGCGTTCCTGCTATATATTTGTCATATATTTTGCTTTATTGATTAAACTTTTTTAGTTTTGCCCCGTAAAAGAATTTAGAATTATGCTAGACGAAACTTTGAAATCCATTATCTCTGATAACGCCAAAAATATGAGGCGATCAGCCATCCGGGATCTTCTGAAAATGGCTACACGTCCTGACGTGATATCTTTTGGAGGCGGCTTCCCGGACATTACGGCTTTTCCCGTAGATCAATTAAAGGAAGTCGTAATGGAAGTCCTGGAAGAAAATGCCTTGCAGGCATTGCAATATGGTGAAACGTTGGGAGTTAAGGAATTAAGAGAGGTGCTTGCACAACGTTACCGTGACCAGGGTATGGAGGTTACTTATGAAAATTTCATAATTACCACATCGTCGCAACAGGCAATAGATATGCTGTGTCAGCTGTTAATTAATCCCGGAGACACGCTGGTCTGCGGCTTGCCATCCTACCTGGGAGCTTTACAGGCTTTTTATGCCCACAGGGCCAATCCCGTGGGAATTCCCAGAGATGAGGAATTGCATTCGGTGGTCAGTGCATTGGTTACTGCCGGTAAAAAACCGAAATTCATCTACGCAATACCCGATTTTCAAAATCCATCCGGTGTGACAATGGATATGGAGCAACGAAACAATGTCCTGGAAGTTGCCAGGGAATTTGATCTTCTGGTAGTGGAAGACAGTCCTTACCGGGAGATCCGTTTCAGCGGCGAACCCATGCCTTTGATCTATTCACTGGATAAGGAAGAACGTACGGTGTTGCTGGGAACTTTTTCCAAGACATTCGTGCCCGGGTTCCGCCTTGGATGGATCATGGCTCCGGTAAACATAATTGAGCGGCTGGAGATTGTTAAGCAATCCATGGATTTGTGTGCTCCGGTATTCAATCAGTTCATAGCGGCCCGTTTTATGAAAAAAGGCTATTACGACAAAAATATTGAGCGGGTTAAGATCAATTACCGTAACAAACGCGACAGCATGATCGCCGCATTTGAAAAATACATGCCCGAAGGGGTAACCTGGACCAACCCCGAAGGAGGTCTTTTCCTCTTTGTTACACTGCCTGAAGGGTACGATTCTACGGAACTTTTCAAAATTGCGGTAAAAGAAAACGTGGCCTTTGTCATTGGGGAAGCATTCCACTGTGACGGGTCAGGGAAGAACACCTTGCGGATCAACTTTTCTTATATGGAAGAATCACG
>Ga0334901_1001591_pt1 | contig 23020 bp, 11 predicted proteins | sample GraSluR3_MG_3_FD_207216 | JGI IMG/M metagenome (GOLD analysis project Ga0334901, IMG submission 207216) | Sludge microbial communities from methane-producing bioreactor in Wageningen University, Netherlands - Granular Sludge_15_08-R3 | ecosystem: Engineered > Bioreactor > Anaerobic >... | reverse complement strand
GTATCATTTAAGATATTCTCATTTGGTTGAATGTTTTCAGTACCACATTCAATTAATAATTTAATAGTTCCTAATTCAGAATAAAACCAAACATGCGAGTCACCTTTACGTACTGAGGCAGGTAAAGCTAAATAATGTTCACTTGAGTTATATTTTAAAATATTTGAAGCAACACCTAAACCTACAGCATAATTAATATCATAATCCGGTGCTTGCCTGCTAACTAACTTACCAAATCTATAGGGGATAAACATCATTTCTGAGACATCGCCGGTTCTTGAGGAATGCCACACTATGGCATAAGTAAACTGTTCTCTATATGCAAGGTCTCTGATTGCTTTATTTTCACCTTCTGAAAAAGGATATTCACCTCGATAATAATCATATAATTCGTAACCATTAGTTGAATAAAGAGTATCACCATGAACCCAATTAATATCCCAATTTCTGTTTAAATCAACTCCGTCCACATCTGAACCGGTTCCAATAGCAAAGTCAAAGATTCCATTATTATTATTGTCTCTTTTATTTTTTCTATATGCAAAATCTAAATCTGTCATAACAACATTTAATCCTTCAGGATTCATATTTGGTACTATCCAAATCTCTAATTCATTTAACCAATTTTGATAAGGAGCTTGATTGTTATTGATAATTAAATCTTTCATAAATTGCATTGCAATTTGATTACCTATTACTTCTTCAGCATGTAAACTACCGATGATTAATATTCTGGGAACATCTTTTCTTTCGTTTACATTATTTGAAAGCTTTGCCCCCCAAATGGGTATCTGCTCTGTGTCTGAAACACCAAGTGAGTCAACTCTGATTAAAGAAGGATACTCATAAGCAAGTGAATCCATTATCGCTTTCATTTGGTCGTATCTTGTATAAAAAGATGGCAATGGCTCAGCGATGAGCATAATACAAAAAATAGTTTGAATCAGAAAGAAACTAAAACTTTTCATTATAACCTCCTATTAAGATAAGTAAGTATAAATAGTTAAGATGTAATAATTTAAAGCATAATTTATTCCGATTTCTATTTAGTAAAGATTGTTAAAAATATTAGATATTGTTTTAAAAGTTTTAAGCTTATTAATGAGTATTTTTATGATTGCGAAGTTTATAGTGCAAGCAAGGATGCTTACACAACATAATTATTCAATAGCCTTAAATATAATTTTGAAATACAACTCAACCAAGATAGAGATAATCTTTAAGAAAGATTAAGTTATTCAAACCTATCCGATTCATTATTTGTAAATTTTTCGTTAAATCTTTGTATCATCTCATCTTCAAAAAAGAATTTTTCTTCATCAAAAGCCGGGGTTAATTCACTTAACCATGAAGCCTTTTCATCATACTTAGCAAAAAATGGAATATCAACCCAATCCGGATTTCTGCCTTGTAAAAATCTTAATACAAAAACTTTTTCTCCTTTGATTTCAGATATCCCAATTATTTGTATCTTGCCTGGCGTTGCACTCATAGAAGGACCTCTTACAGTTCTACATACACCGCTAACGGATTTATAAGCATTTCTAAACACATCCCAGGCATCTTTAAGGCTAACATCAAAGAAATGTTTAGCTCCTGTATCCCGAGGAAGAAACATATAGTAAGGAATACAATTATTATTAACTTGTTCACGCCACATTTTTATCCAGACATCCGGATCATCATTAATATGATTTAGAATTGGAGATTGAGTTCTTATTTGAGCCTTAGTTTGTCTAATATTTCTAATAGCGAGCTTGACTTCGTCGGTTTGTAGTTCTTTATAGTGATTAAAATGAGCCATTATAGCAAGATTTTTACCTTCATCTACAATTTTATTAAAAAGGTTTAATATTTCTTGAGAATCAACATCAGCAAAGTATCTATAAGGCCAATAAGAGAGTGATTTTGTCCCAATCCTAATAGTTTGAATGTGTTTTAGTTCATTTGAGAGAAGGGGCTCTATGTAGTGTTTAAGGAGTTCTGCACTCATTATCATTGGATCTCCACCTGTAAAAAGAACATCAGTGACTTCTTTGTGTGATTTAAGGTAATTAACTAATAGATTAATCTCCTTAGTAGCGAATTTTAAACTCTTAAATGAAACAAACTGAGGCCATCGAAAGCAAAAAGTACAATAAGCATGACAGGTTTGTCCATGACTTGGGAAGAATAAAACAGTTTCTCGATATTTATGTTGTACACCATACACCTTTTGCCCTTTATATTCGGGAATATTATGGATTTGATTAGCAGGGTGTGGATTAAGTCTTGTTCGAATCTGGTTAGCAACTTGATTAATTTCATTGTGAGAAGCATTTTTATCTATTAATTTTTCAATTAGATAATAATCTTCTTCTGTGAGCATTTCTTTTCTTGGAAAAGTTAAGGTAAACATAGGGTCTTCCGGAATATTATCCCAGTTAATGAGTTTTTCAACCACGTAATTATTGGACTTAAATGGTAATACGTTTCCAACAACTTTAATATCTTTAATTTGTTGAGTGGTCAATTTTTTTGCAAATTTATGATTAGTAAAATTATCAACTGTATATATCTTAATTCCATTTAACATCTAATTGTCCCTCTTTTTACATATATTACTATAAAATATAATTTAAAAGATAAAAGATTAAATGCAAGTTTTTTTCTGTTTATCTTTTAATAATTGATAAATATAAAAATTATTTTGCTTGACATCTTATTGAGTATATTTATAATCTAATATTCAAGTAAGGAGGATGTAATGAAGCAAGCAATTCATATCACGCACGAGGCGGCTGTAAAGATTGGTGGAATAGGTGCAGTTTTAGCCGGACTTTGTACGGCAGATATATATTTAAAAAATGTTGATAGAACTATTTTTTATGGTCCACTCTTTGATGACAGTCCTAATTCAAAAGATCGTCTTGGAAAAAATTCTGAAATATTATTCTCTACTATTGATAAGATAAAAAATTCCATTTATAATGATTCCTTTGATAAAATAAGTCGCAAATATGATATAGATATTGTTTATGGAACAAAGACTTTGTTTGATGAGATACATCCGGAAAAAGTTTCAAAAATAGAGATTCTATTACTTGGTGTAAAAAATATGCATCAGGATTTAATTAGTATTTTCAAATTTCAATTATGGGAAACTTATAAATTTTCTTGTCAAGAATATGAAACAGATTGGGATTTTGAACAATATTTAAGAATTGCAATACCTATAAGAATGATTACTAATTACTTGTTAACAAATGAAAAAGAAACAATATATTTTTCTCATGAATATATGGGAATAGCAAGCTGTTTATCTATTGATTTAAATAGATTAGCCAATGAAAAAATATATTTCCATGCTCACGAAATATCTACAGCAAGGGCTATTACTGAAAAAATACCCGGACATGATGTCAGTTTTTATCATTTACTCAAAGATGATATAATAAATAACATTTCTCTTGAACATCGTTTTGGATCTCAAAGACATAATTCCAGAAATGAATTGATTAAATTAGCTGATAAATTTGATAATATTCTTGCTGTAGGTGATTGGGTTAAACAAGAATATATGTATCTTAAACCCAATACTAATGAAGAAAAGATAAAGATTTGTTACAATGCTATTCCTATTCCTAAATATAGTTATGAACAAAAACTCAAATCTCGTCAAAGATTACAACAATATTGTGAAAATCTTTTTAACTTTACACCGGATATTGTATTTTCTCACGTTACAAGGCTTGTCATAAGCAAAGGTTTATGGAGAGATATATCTCTGATGGAAGAACTCGATATTTATTTTTCAAAAAACAACTTAAAAGGTTTTATGATTATTTTATCTTCTTTAATTGGTTCAGGAAAACCTTCTGAAGATATTCATAAAATGGAAAATGATTATGGATGGCCGGTACTTCATAAAGAAAATTATCCCGATTTAATAGGATATGAAAATGATATCTATTGGTCATGTCAATATTTCAATTCTAAATCAAAATCCATAAAGGTAATTTTTATAAATCAATATGGCTTTACTCCCGCACAAATAGGTAATAGATTACCTGAAAATACAAATTTTGCTGATTTAAGATTAGGTTCTGATGCAGAATTTGGTATGTCAATTTATGAACCTTTTGGTATTGCCCAAATTGAAACAGTTCCATTTGGAGGCATAGCAGTATTAAGTAAAGTATGTGGTTCTGCTTTTCTTTTAGAAAAAACATTTGAAAATGAATCTCTAAAACCTTATCACATTATTGATTTTGCTCAAAATAATAAAGATAAACAAAACTGGCTTAATCTTACAAATTATGAACGAACCGAAATCGAAAAAAACGTTCTCAAAAGTGAAGCAGTGAATATCTTTAACTTATTACCTAAAAATAACAAAGAAAGAGAAACTCTTTTTAATCTTTGTCAAGAATATGCTCATAGATTAAGCTGGAATGAAACAATAAAAAATTGGAATTTATTTGATTAAAATATTTAAGATATTATTGAATAAGTTAATTATGCAAACAAGGATGCTCGCACAACATTAGTATTTAACTTAATTCTTATCTCCTTTATTTTCATCCTTTTTAGGGATTATTATTTTATTGTTGTCCTTAACAACTTTTCCACTTCGTAATAAGCTGTCCCATATAGTTTTTGCAAAGTATTTAGTTGATTGAAAATGACAATCATCAGGATAACTTTTCTTTAATTCAGAAGTTGGAGTATTATCAACTATTTCCCAAACATCATCTAAACTTAAACCTTTGTCTTTAATCTTGTCTAATACTTTTTTTTCTATTGGTCTCATTTTATCTCCTTTTTTTTATAAAACTATGAAGTATCTTCTATGTTTCTTTTCAATTATAGTAATTATAAAAATAATAAAAATATTTTTTTATTGACAATAGGCAAATATTTAATATATTATCTATGAATTGAGTAAACTTTGGAGGCTTTATGTTGACTTTAAAAAAGGTTTTGATATTTATTTTTATATATTTAATAACTACAAATATTGTTGCTAACGATTTAGAGATATCTTCTATTAGAGATTCGATAGATATTAAACAATCCTTTCCTGTATTTGCTTTACAAGACACCTTATTTAAATTTTATGATGGATATGCTTCATTTTCTGCTAAAGAAAGAGCTTTACTAACAAATCAAAAAATAAATAATATAATTAATTATCTGAAATCCACTAAAAAAGATTCTCTTGAATTTAATATAAAAAGATTTGATAGTTATTCAGAAATTTTTTATAATAATATTTCATTAATAGCTATAACTGATATTGATGCAAAAAATTATAATACTCATAGAGATTCATTAGTTGAAAAATTAAAAGATAAATTTGGAAATAAATTTAATAAAGCAAATACAAAATTTAATCGTAATCAATTGATAAAAAATATTATTTTTTCTATGATAATAATCCTAATAGCAATATCTATAAATTTTATAATACTTAAGTTTAGCTATAAATTTGAAATATTACTGATGAATTTAAGTGAAAAACAAGACTATTTTATTACAACTATTAAAGGTTATAAGTTTAATTTAAAAAACTTACTATATGCTTTTATTTATTTCTACGAAGGCATAAAAGCAATAATAATAATTTGGGTTATATATAAAGCAATTATTTTCTTTTTAAGTTTAATTGACTTAGATAATTATTGGGATTTCAAACCTTTATTTACGGGATTATTCAATACACTAACCACAACTATTATTTTTTACTATGCTTATAAATTAGCGAAAATCTTTGTTCGAAAAGTATATGAACGCTTCAATAAAATGAAACATAAGATTTTAGAAAAAATGCAATACAAAAAATTTACAATAATATCTGAGGAAAAATTAATAGAGATTGCCAAATATGCTACCAAAATATTGTATAATGCAACTCTAATATTTTTACTATATATGTATATAACTCTAATCTTTAGTTATTTCAACTTCACAGAAACATGGGCAGCAAAACTATTTAATTATGTTCTATCTCCCGTTGATAAAGCATTTAATGCCTTAATATCTTATCTTCCAAATATTTTCGCAATTATTGTGATTTATTTTTTAATCAAGTACGTTCTAAAAATGATAAGATTTTTGTTTAATGCTATAGAAAATGGAACCATTAATATACCTAATTTTTATCAAGAATGGTCAGAACCAACATATAAAATCGTAAGATTTTTAGTAATTGTATTTGGATTAATAGTGATATTTCCTTATTTACCGGGCTCAAGCAGTCCATTTTTCAAAGGAATATCAGTTTTTGTCGGTATCTTATTTTCTCTGGGTTCTTCTTCAGCTATTGCAAATATGGTTGCAGGAGTAGTCTTAACCTATATGAGACCTTTTAAAGTTAATGATGTTGTGAAAATCTCTGAAACAATGGGTATTATTATCGAAAGAACTTTATTAGTTACAAGGATTAGAACCTTTAAAAATGTAGACATAACAGTACCAAATGGAATTGTTCTTAATAGTCATATTATTAATTATTCTTCTGATGCTCAAGAATCAGGATTAGTATTGCATACATCTGTAACTATAGGTTATGACGTGCCTTGGAAAACAATTCATGATTTATTAAGCAAAGCTGCTACTGCAACTAACTTAGTATTAAAAGACCCAAAACCTTTTGTCTTACAGACCTCTCTTGATGATTTTTATGTAAATTATGAACTCAATGTCTATACTAAGTTCCCTTCAAAAATCCCAAGAATATTTTCTGATTTGCATCAAAATATTCAAGATAAATTTAATGAGGCAGGTGTAGAAATTATGTCACCACATTATGGAGCTCAAAGAGACGGTAATCAAACAACAATTCCGGAAAAATATTTAAGTCAAGATTATGTGAAACCTGCCTTTAAACTTGATATAATAAGCAAAATTTTATCAAAAGACTAATATAATGTCTTAATTTATATGTAATTAAGTTAACTATAATCAAGAAAGAGTTTCAATAACTAAGAAGAAAAGGAATATTAAAGATTTTTGAATAATTTTTTGTGTGATTATTCTTACTTGCACTAAAGCTTCTTAACTGCAAAAAAATATCAATTAATAAGTTTGTAGAACAATAGCTTCAACTCACATTTTCTTTGTTCATCCCAAATATAATCATTTTGTTGAAAAGTTAGAAATAAAACTGGCAATTTATAAAATAAATAATTCAAAAAAAGAGAAAATCACTGAGAATACTCAATTATTTCTTGGAATAAAAATTGCTTTTATAATTGTTATTATGCTTATAAAAAACCAAAAAATAACTATATAAAAGAAAGGTTAAATATGAAAAAAATCATTTTATTACTAATTATTACATTCACATTATTAACAATTATCGCTGAGCCATTGCCATCTTTTTATACAAGATACGACCAAATGAAAGCGATAATGGATTCACTTGCTTATGAGTATCCTTCTTTAATCAGAGTTGACTCACTTGGTGTTTCAGACACAGAGCAGATACCTATTTGGGGGGCAAAGCTTTCAAATAATGTAAACGAAAGAAAAGATGTTCCCAGAATATTAATCATCGGTAGTTTACATGCAGAAGAAGTAATAGGTAATCAAATTGCAATGCAATTTATGAAAGATGTAATTATCAATAACAATCAAGCCCCTTACCAAAATTGGTTAAATGAATTAGAGATTTGGATAGTACCAAATATGAATCCTGAAGGATTAGATGTTGTTATGGCAGGATCAGATTTTACTTATAGAAAAAACAAAAAAGACAATAATAATAACGGAATTTTTGATTTTGTTTCCGGTCAAGGTGGAGATATTGACGGGGTTGATTTAAACAGAAATTGGGATGTTAATTGGGTTCATGGTGATACTCTTTATTCAACTAATGGTTATGAATTATATGATTATTATCGAGGTGAATATCCTTTTTCAGAAGGTGAAAATAAAGCAATCAGAGACCTTGCATATAGAGAACAATTTACTTATGCCATAGTTTGGCATTCTTCAAGGACAGGTAACCTTTCTGAAAAAGTATATATCCCATTTAAATTTAAAAATTTAGAAAGCAGGCAAGCACCGGACTATGATATTAATTATGCTGTAGGTTTGGGTGTTGCTTCAAATATCCAAAAGTACAATTCAAGTTCTTTTTATCAAGCTTTACCTGCCTCAGGACGTAAAGGTGACTCGCATGTTTGGTTTTATTCTGAATTAGGAACTATTAAATTATTAATTGAATGTGGTACTGAAAACATTCAACCAAATGAGAATATCTTAAATGATACTGTTCAACGTTGTTTAAATGGTCAAGCATGGATGTTTAACCGAGCTCTTTCAACAGGTTCATTAGACATTGCACGAGGTATGCTTACCGGAAATGTTTATGATGCTGTCAGTGGAGATCCTTTAAGGGCAAAAATTGTTGTTCATAATAGAGAATCAGATGCACTCAAACCAAGATATACCAATGAAGAACACGGAAGATTTTGGAGACCACTTTTACAAGGAGCTTATACTTTTAGTGTAATGAAAAAAGGGTACCAAACCGAAACCCTTAATGTTGTTGTCCCTAATTCCGGTTGGCGTTATAGAGAAATCAATTTACAACCATTGCAAGCAATTACCTTGAACTTACATATCCATTCAAATGGAAATCCGGTTAATGCAAAGATTACTCTTACAGACCCAAGTGAAGAAGATGACGTTTATACAACTAATGACGGAAATATTTCTATAAATACTTTTGTTGGAACAAGAACACTTACTATTATCACTGAAAACGGTGTTCCCTGGCAACAAGAAATTGAATTTGATAACTCTAAATCCATTGATATTAATGTCTCTACTGTAGAAATACTTTTTGAAGAAGATTTCTCTAATGACCTTTCTCAATGGATTGTAAATGGTGAAGATTGGGAAATCGTTACACATAATGATAAGACATTTTTAACCGATAGTTGGGGTGGATATGGTTTCTATGAAATCGCTTGTGATGTTGATATTACTACGGCTGAACCTATAGCTATACCTCAAGATAATGAAACATATATACTTTATGAACAACATCTATATACAGAATGGGAACATGATTTTGTAAGCATTTCAGCTTCAACAGATAATGAAAACTGGATTGTTTTGTATGAAAAAGCAGGCAAATATGATTATTGGCATAAAAACCTTGTTTCGTTAAATCAATTTGCAGGAGAATCAATTTACCTAAAATTTAGACTTAAAGATGATGAATCAGCTCCATTATATGACCTTACTGACCCTGGTTGGTCTTTAGATAACATTAAAATTATATCGGGTGATACTTCATCTATAATTACCTCTAATAATGATATAGTTGCTATACAAAGTATAATCAAATTAAAACAAAATTACCCTAATCCATTTAACCCTGAAACTAATCTTGCGTTTGAAATCAAAAACTACTCTTTTGATAAAGCAATGATAGATATCTTTAATATTAAAGGTCAAAAGGTAAATAGTTTTGATTTAAATGACAATGATATTCAAAAAGGTTATATTGTATGGAAAGCTGAAAACTTATCCTCAGGCATCTATTTTTACAGACTTTCTACAGATAATAAAACTATTTCAACTAAAAAAGCCCTCCTTCTGAAATAAGCATAAAAAGCTCAATTTGACTCCTTAAAAATTTGAGCTTAAAAGTTCTTGTTAAGTAAAGACAGGGAAACAAAAACCCTGTCTTTTTATTTGCATTTTTTAAGTTATTAAAAAAATGTATTAAAAGTTATAGAATATATTAAAATATTACGCTATAAGCTTTTAGAGGCTATTCAATGTTCAAGAATGTAAACAAAATTTCGAAGAAATTTTGTCGTTCTGAGCGTGAGCGAAGAATCTCCTTGACTCATTTAAAGGCTGTTGAATAATGTTGTTGTGTGAGTATCCTAGCTTGCACTTAAAAACCTTAAATTATAAGTATTCAATATTTTATAAAACTACAAGCTGGAAGCTTGTAGAACAATAATTGAAATTATTCAACAGTCTCATTTAAAATACAAAAATCAATAAGATGAGATCCTTCACTACATTCAGGATGACACTCTTGGATGAGCCATCAAGTTTCCGGTTTTTAAAAGTTTTCACATTTTGATACAACCTATGGAAACTTGTAAAATGCAAGCAAGGATGCTCGCACAACAGTAGTTTTGAAACAGCCTATGGAAAATTGTAAAATGCAAGCAAAGATGCTCGCATAACAATATTTATATCCATACTATATTGCAGATATAAGAAATTGTTCTATTTATCTCTTAATCTTTCCTATAAAGAAAACCTAAGCTTCTACGTTTCAATTTTATAAATAATTTTAATCTATAATTGATAATTTTGAATTCCATCAATATTCTCTACCCAATCAATCTCTGTATCAACACTAAAAACATTTACTATTGATTTTCCTTTAAATCTAACCTTTTGTTTCCCTTTAATATGCAACCATTCAGAATTTTTAATATCAAACTCTATGATTTCACTGGTTGCTCCACTATTTAAAGTTATAGGATGTTTCAAGAATGATTTAATCAGTTCATTTGCATAAATAATCTCTAAGTCAGTGCTCAATAATTCAATGTTAATATTATTAAATGTTGAAGCAATAAATTGTAATCTAACTACCTTTGAGCTTATAACTTTGGCACCTTTAAATCTAATCAATTTATTTTGTGACATTATTTTCATTAATAAAGGCTTAAAAATCTTATCAGCCCAATCATCATCAGGGGATAAAGAAAAAGTTCCGGACATCTTCTTTGTAAAAGGAATGCCGTAAACACTACCTTGTACTGTGCCATCAAAAAACAAATCTAATTTATTACTATCTGCTAATTGTGGATAATTCAATAAATTTAAAGGTAAAGCAATCTTAAGCTTAATATCGCTAATAGATTTTGGCTGTAAAACAGCTTTTTCATTCATATTAATTAAAGCAATTAATTTACCCTCATAGTCAGTTACTTGAATAGCACCAAGATGTAATTTTATTGGGAAAAACATTGAGTTAGTCATTTGTATTGGTTTAGATAAGGTAATAAAATTTTCATCTATTGACAAAATTTCATATCTTGGATCAATTGACCATGTTGGGAACTTAACGTAATGTTTTCTAACTATATTATAAGTTATACTCACTAACAAGATTAGTACTATTAAAGCTATTATCAGCATAAAATACTTTTTCATTTAAAACCCTCCTTAATCCATATTTCATATAAATCTTATTTTATCAACATCATTTTTTTTATTTCTCTATATTTACTTTTTTCACCTTGGACATTAAGTACATACAAATATATACCGGATGCAGATTTATTACCATATTCATCCTTACCATTCCAAACAGTTTTATGATATCCGGCTTTTAAGTGTTTTTCTACTAATTTATTAACTCGCTGCCCTTTAACATTATATATAGAAATTTCCACATTGCTGTCTTCTTTTAAAGCAAATTTTATTTGTGTTATCGGATTAAATGGATTTGGATAATTTTGATAAAGTTCATACTTAGTAGGAACTTCATTTAGTAACAACAACTCAGAACTTAAAGTATAATTAAACTCAGAACTATTATCGTCAATAGTAATGGTATCAGTAATTGTGTTATATCCTTCTTTACTTAAGGTTAAAATATATGTGTTCATAAATACTTCAGGTAATTCAATTATTCCTGAATTATCAGTCAAAATGTTATACTCTTGATTATATAAACCATCTTGACTATTCAAATTAAACATTATATCTTCAGGAGTAGCATCATTTTGCAAACTAAGTATAAATTTACAAGGTATAAACCTATGTATTTCAACACCTTCACCATAAGCAAAATCACTTAATAATATTTGATTATTTATTTCATATACCGCTCTGACACTATACTGATACATTCCGTCAGGATGTTCTATCATATTATCTATGAAATAATTATCTAGAGTTTCTCCAATAAATAAGTAATCTTCATTATTATATCTTCTATATATTTGATAAGTATTTAAATCTCTATATTTTGATTCTTTTATATTGCTCTTTAAATTTCCGGATTCATTTGACCATATTAAATGTACATTATAAATAGCATCAATCATTGTTACAACTGAATAAGGATTTAAAACAGAAACTAAGTTAAAATCTACTGTTTTTAAAATTGAATTACCCGATCTATCTGTGATTTTTAGTTTAACTTGGTATTGTCCATCAGCGGTTCCATCGACTGGTAAAGCTTGATTCAATGTCCATTTAGTAACTATTATACCTTCAACTTCAGAATATGATAAAGTACCCGGTATCAATTCGCCTAAAGGATTAAATAATGAAATATATGTTATATTAGGTGCATAGTGTACACCTGAAACAGAATCTGTAAACTTTACCTGTAAGACATCAATAGACTCTGTTATTAAAGCATTCTGAGCTACTTGAATTTGTGTTTCATCACTTAATACCATTAAAGAATTATATGATGGGTTAATAGTATCATAAATAAATGATTTTGTCTCCTCATATATTGCTCCGGAGATATTTTTTGCTCTAAATAAAACTTGAAATGTTCCATCATTTTCTCCATCAAGGCTTAACTCATCTGTCATAACAAAATCAAGATGTAAGTTGTTTTGTTGAATTTCATAAGAAAGATTAGCCCCTTGACCGGCTTCAATGATATAACCATTTGGGAAAACTAACTTAATATATGTTTCCTCATAATCTTGAATTATTGGCACAGTATTTTTAAAATCAGCTGTTATAATCTGTCCAAATTGATTTATATTAAAACCAAAAACATTTTCAGGTGTAAAATCAATCAACACAGGAATAATTTGCGACATCAATGTAAAGCTTTCTGTATGGGTAAAAATATTTCCTGCTAAATCAGTAGCTTTTAATTGTATCGTATAAACACCATCATTTGATCCATTAGCCAAAACAGGATTGTTTAAAACCCAACTAATGTTATTATCACTTATAACTCTTGAACCTTGAATCAAATTACCGTTTGGACTCATTAAAGTAAGCGTAGTTAAGTTAGAAGCAAAATTTACTGAAGTTGTAATATCATAGTAATTTGTCTGTATATAATTTATATCTTCAGTAATTAAAACATCTGAACTTTTAACTTGAGTTTGTCTTGAAACTTTATTACTTTCATCTCTTTGCGAATTAGCAATAAATGTCTCATTAACCTTTAGATTATCAAAATATGGACTTAAACTATCATAAGTAAAACTAAAATGCATTGGACCATCTTGCCCAAGATCAGTAACTAAATACGCAGAAATCTGATACTGTCCATCATCCTGACCATTAACAGATAAATCTTGATTTAGATTTAAAATGAGTTCATACATATTATTATTATTTACATATTGTAACACAGCACCTTGTCCATTTTCAATAAATGTACCATCAGGATGCAAAAGCTTTAAATATGATAGACTTTGATTTATTGTTACAGTCTCAGGATACTCAACAACTAATTTCACTTGATTAAGGTTGCTATTTACATAAGAATTATTTACAGGACTAACGCTAATAATATTTGCATTCAAGGCTGTTAAAACGAATTCAGTTTGACTCTGTAACTCATTTCCGGCATTATCTGTAATAATTAAATTAACTTGCACGTTGACATTAACCTCATTTAAAGTATTAGCAAAAGTATATTTCACAAAACCCTCATTAGGATAACTACTCAAGGTACCTGAAACTAAACTACCATTTGCATACACTTGAAAATTTGTATTATTTACATCATAATCTATACCGGATACAATATCACTAATCTGAGCTTTTATATAATTTACTCCAGTATAAACTAAATCATCATCTGTCACAACAACTTCAGTATCATTAGTTAGCCCCAAAATCAAGTTATTGATTTCCGGCATCTGGCTATCATACATAAATTCAGATACTATGCTACTTGAATATTCTTGATCATTTTCAAGATGAATTTGTATTAAGTAATTACCATTAAGAACTAAGGGTTGATTTAAAGTTAACTCCATCTTATAATTATCAGTTGAAATTAAGCTTATGATAAGATTTGCTCCTGCACTATGCTCAATTACATTATTATTTGGTAATACTAATTTAATGTAATTATTTTCATAATTTTGTAAATCTATGCCTCTATCATCTGTAAAATTAACTATTACTTTGTTATTCTCCAAACTATTTATTATACTATTTGAATTTGGTATTATCTGCGTTATCTGAGGAGAATTAGGATTAACTACCCTAAAATCATATCGTCCGGAAACTATATTTCCTGAAAAATCAATAGCTGAGTAAGTCACATAATACAATCCATCCATACTACCATCTGTCAATATAGGATTATTAAGCATCCAACTTAAAGTATTTGCTGTTTCATTTTTTGAGCCACTCACTAACTGATTATTAGAAGTATAAAGTTTAATAAATGTATCTTGAGAATTCCAATTTACACTTGAGGTAATATCAGAATAATCAATTTGTACATAATAAATATCACTTGTATAATTTTGATTGTTCACAAGTGAAGCTTGCCAAGTTTGACCTGCATCATCCAATCCACCAATCAACGCATTTGACACAAGAGGAGCTTGATTATCAAAGGTAAAATTCATAGTATCAGCTACTTGCTGACCAAGTGTATCAATTACTATACTTTCAATTGTATAGATTCCATTAAGACTTAAAGGATTCAATAGGTTAAAATTAACATTATAAAGATTATTACTAAGATTATCAAAACTAATATCACCTTGAATTATACTATTATCAGGGCTGTTTAAAATAATAGTGGTATTTGTTTTGTCTAATCCAAAGCCATTTGTATCAAGAACTTTTTTAGTTATACGGTTATCAACAAGTTGATTGATATTTATATTTGCTTGTGGGATATGTTCCGTTATCTGAGGTTGAGTGGCGTTGATAAGTCTAAAACTCATTTCTTGTGATAAAACATTACCGGCATTATCGGTAGTTAAGAGTTGTATTGTATAAAGCCCTAAATTGTTATGATTACTTATTGAAAGAGATTGATGAAGTTTCCAAGTTATTCTTTTTTCAACCTTGCTATGACTTCTTATTCCGGTTACAACCTGATTTGAAGAATTTAGTAAACTAACTCTCGTCATATTAGAAGCATAATTAACACCACTCAATAAATCATCAATATATACAGAAATAGAATCAATATCTGCATTGAAATATGTTTGGTTATTTGCTATAAATAATTCTGAGTTATTTATTTTAGTAGCCGTACTCAAAGGTTTTTGAGTATCATAATTAAATGAAATTACACCCTCTTTTTCTTGATTTATCTCTGTCTTAAGAGAATAATAAATACTATATAACGCATCATCAGATCCATCAACAGACAATGAGTTTATGAAGCTTAAAATTATCTCATACTCATTTCCCTCATTATTTTGGCTTAAAATCGCACCATTATTGTGATACAACGAATCTACTCCATTAGTTAAAATCAAATCTGTCTCTTCCGCAATTAAAGGAATCTCGCTATTAATAACAATTGATATTTGATTATTATTAATACTTTTTATATTTGACTCATTAATAGGATAACTTGAAACAAACTCCGGTGGAGTAACTGAAGTTGGCTTAAAATAATTATATGTCATTGGTATCTCTGAAATTATTATATTATTCAAACTATCAATAGCTGATACATACATATTAATTAATACTTGATCAGGGTCATTAGTAAATTGTGAATGAGTAGAATTTATAATACAGCTATAATAATTTACTGAATCTTCTGTCGCAGTTATCCATGAAAGATTAGGATTGTCATTAAAAGAAAAACCAAACCTAACTCTACTAACTCCAATCCCATCATCAATAATATTAGCTTTAAAAATCATTGGCAATGAACTAAAATTAAAATTATTATCGGGATATATATTTATAATCTCAGGTTTTTGAGAATCAACATAATAAAAAATATCGTTAGATTGACTTCCAAGGTTATAAACACTGTCTCTCAATTTTACTTGAATATTATTTTCTCCTTCTTCAAGAGAAACAGGAAATTCAAAATATCCGGGATATTGAGGAGTTACACCGACAACACCTTTATTTACCTCATTATGAATAAGAATAATATCACAATTTATCTCATTAGATATGCCGGATAAAGTAATATCAGTTAAATTTAATGAATCAGGTTGTGTTTGATTAAGTACTGCCGGCAAAGGAATTGAATTATCCACTAATACCGGTTTAATCACATTTACAATATCATCATTTATGTATTTATCTACAGCAGTCACTTCAACATAATACGTTGCTGAAGAATCCATAGATACTATATTCCCTGCATTATCCTTTCCATCCCATATAACATAATTACCATTTTGAGCAAGATTTAACTGAGCCTGGACTAAAGTTCTGATAAGGATATCTTCAGTATCAAAGATTTTAACGTTAATATAAGCATCTTCAGATGGTGAATATTGAATTACAGTAGAATCAAAATATCCATCAATAGTTTGAGGAGAAATTTGTTCAGGAATAGTTTGACCGGAAACTTGTATTGGGTTATTATTTACAATAAATTCACCGCTGGTAACCGCAGAAGTTTCTACAGCATTAGAAACAACAAGTCTATATAAATATCGTCCATCAGACATTTCTTGACCGGGAAATTGGTTTTCATTTTTACCGATATTCAAAAGATATTGTCTTTCTGTTGATAAGCTTACATCAGTATGGTCTATTGTATTTTCCATAAATGAACCATAGTATTGAGAATATAAATCATTTAAAGAAAATTGAGAGCCATTATTATTTAAGATATTAAAAGATAGATTACTTGAAACTCCATAAATGGCGAGATAATCAATACCTTCATCAAAGGCTTCCAAAAGTTCAGGTGAAAAACTAAAACCAACATTCCCTGAGTTTACAGAAAATACTCTTTGATAATTTTCTCCTAATTTATAAATACTTCTTCCTCTAATAATTTCTGTTTCAAAACCTTCAAGAGTTAAGTTATAAACCATATTTGCAGGGATAGTAATATCGGCACTTTTAGATGCCGGTCGATTTACAAAAAGGTAGGTTCCGTCAGTTGGCAAAGAATAAGGTCCATCTTCAAAAACTATTGTAGAATCAGAAAAATCAAATTTAATTAATCCGATATAAGTTATTTGAGTATTTTTTACCTTAAAGTTTACAGAATGCACATCTTGAAACCCATCATCATTAGGCGAAAAAGGATTAGGACTTGATGAAATCAATTCTATTTCAGGGTATAATGTACTAACAATAATCCCGTTATGAAGAGAATAATTCTCTAATTCAGTCCCATTGTCTTTAAAAATAATTCTAATTCCATAATTTCCGTCAAGTACAGTAGTTCCTGTATTATCTTTTCCATCCCAAAAACAATAATTCAAACCTTGCATTGGGTTTTCTTCATAAATATTTTTTATTATATCATTAAGGTCATTATCTCTAAAAACTATAATTTCAACTTGTGGATTGGATATATCTTCTGTATAGTAAAGATTGAAACTTATTGTAGTCTCGTCATTTTGTCCATCATTATCCGGAGAAAAAGGCATCGGACTTACTGATACATTGGCAATAACTACATTTGTTTGAGCAAATAATAACGAATCATTAACTGCGATAATACTTAATATCAAAAAAAGACAAGATAAGATAAATATTTTTTTCATAAACACTCCTAAGACCGAATCTTAATAACTTTAAAACTATTTGTAGTTAATATATATGCATATCTATTTCTTACATAGACATCAATAACATCTTCATTAAATTCTAAATGACAAAGATTATAAATTTTTAAAGGATTAGATATAGAATAAACCAAAAGACCATTATCTTTGTCTGATAAAAATAAATTATTATTATTAACACTTATAGAATTTGAAAATCCATGTGTATCTAATTGAGAAAGTGGCGAATAAGTATTTTTATTATAAATAGAAAATCCTTCATTTCCTGAGGTCAAATATAGAAAATCGTCTTTTAAAATTACTGAATTTACATAGGATATACTATTTAAATGATAATCTAACTGTTCAACATTAAAGCCATTAACTTGATATACCAATAATCCGTTTTGACTATCAGCTAAAAATAATTGACCATTTTTATAATCAAAGCCAACACAATTACCCATTGTATTAATTAAGTCCACAGCAACAAGATAAGGAGAATCTACTTGATTAACTTTAACTACAATTAATCCTGCTGAACCTGATGCAACCAAGGCATATTTATCAAGACCGTTACTAATAACTTTTATCTGATAACCTTCGCCATATAGCTGTAATTCACTTATTTTTATCGGGTTGGAGACATTAGAAACGTCAAATAATTGTAGCAAATTATTATCATTAATGACATACAATATATCATCATCGACATAAACACTTGTAGTTTTACTTTCAATATTAATAGTAGCAATTTGAATAGGAGCGGTCGGATTGCTCACATTAAGTATCTTAACTCCCGAATAACTGTTTGCAAGATAAATATATAAATCACAGTAATACATCTGAGTACCTTGTTCATTATTATCTATTGAACTAATTTCCTGAATGTTAAAATTTATACTCGTTTCATTTGAATAGGAAGAAAATAATGTATCTTTTATAGCACGTACTCTATAAGAAAAAGTAGCAGTAGAAAACTCCGGAGTATCTGTATAATCTCTATTTTCACCATAGATACTATTTAAATCCTGCCAATCATTAGTACCAACCTGCCTCTGAATTTCAAAAAAGTTTGGAAGATCACTAGTATAATTCCATGATAAACTTACCTGAGTGTCTGAAATTTGAGTAGCTGTCAAATCCGTTGGCAATTGTAAAGTAGGAGTAAAACTTATCTCATTTGCAGGCCCTGATGATTCTCCCACAAAAGCATATATTCTATATGAAATCAAATTGACAGCTTCATCTAAAATCTCTGTATATTCTAATGAATTTTCCGGAATAGTTGCATAAGCTATAATCCAATCTTGATTGTTTATCTTTTTATCAATCTTATACCCTGTTTCTCCGGAAACATTATCTTCCCAACTTAGTATCAGCTCATTTTGAGCTATTTGAGTTATACTCAGATTAGTTGGCATAGTAACTTCAGGGAAATATGACACAGTAGCTGAAAAATTTGCCTCAGCTGTTGTATCAATAGTTTCGACTTTATTATCAGCTTTTACTTTATAACTGTAAACATTATAAGAATTTGAAGAAATATTATCATAAAAAACTTTATCATTATTAGTAATAAGGCTATAATTTTCATTCCATTTTTCATCACCGTTTTTTCTGGCTACAATATAATTAACCTCATCAGAATTTAATCTGTAACTCCAACTTAATTTTAATTGTCCCTCTTCTACTTTCTCAAGTTTAAGACTATATGGTGTATCAAAATTAATAATATCATCATTTTCCCCATCGCAAGACATAAGAAATACTACACATAATAAACATAAAATTTTTATTGATTTTTTAAAATATATTTTCAATAATAAACACAAATTCTCTTTCATTTAAATGCCTCCATCTATCTCAAAAATAATTTATTTTTGATATGTATCTATAAAATGATTATCAGATTTATTGTCAATTATTTTTTTCTAAATTATTAAAATTTATGTATTTTTCAAAGTTGTTTTTATCAGACCTCATCATCAAGTTCATCAATAATCTGAGTTTCTCCTTTGCGAGTAAAATTCTTATAAAAATTAATAGTTTTATCCTTAATATTTAGTTTATTCAGATATTCAAAATCCAAATAACTATAAAATGTATCTTCATCAATTATATCTTCTGCTTGAGTCATAGCTTCAGCAATATGTACAAAAGTCAAAGGCAAATAAAAATCTTTTTTACTATTTAAAGGTTTATGATGATATGCTACTGCATCAATTATTTCAGTAGGGAATCCCCAAACACCCAATAAATAAGCTCCTATTTCAGCATGAGAAGTTCCTAAAATCTCATTTTCAGCCTTCCAAACAGGTATATTACTTTGATGAGCGTGTTCTAAAATTTGCTCCCAGTTCTCTAATTTAGTCATAATTACTAATTTCCCAATATCGTGAAGTAATCCTGCAGTAAAACAGTCGTCTTGCATCATTCGATTAACATTATAATCTATTGAGATTGCTTTTGATGTTTCAGCTACCTTTAAACAATGCTTTTCCAATTGCTTCAGATATTTATAAAAATGGCTGTTACTTGAATCAAAACTAAAAACCTGGATATATAAAATTAATGCTCTAATAACATTCAATCCCAAAAATACAACCGCTTGTTTAGTTGAAGAAATTCTACCAATATGAGCAAAAACAGACATATTAGCGACTTGCAAAACCCTGGTACTAAGAGATATATCGCTTTCAATCAATTCACCAATCTTTTTCAATGATACGTCCGAACTTTGTATCATTTGTAATAACTCTATATATAATGGCTGTAAAACAGGTAATGAATCAAAAGAATTTATTAATTTTACCAAGTCTTTATTTTGCAATAAAGAACCTAATTTCTCAGCTTTGATAAACAGATCATTTAAATTTTCCTCAAGGTATTTCTTTTCTAAAATCAAATGAACTATGTCATTAGTCATTAATACTAATTGCTGAGACCAAGACTCAGCTAAAAGAATTCTTACAACGTAAGGAAAATCATTTTTAATGTTTTGTAAAACTTCTCTAAAATCTTCTCCGGCTAAATCTTTATCAATAAAAACTAAATCTATTCGATCATCATCTATCTTATCCAAGAGTTCTTCTGATTTCTTAAAAATTAATAATTTAACATCCTTATCACACTTTTTAACCAATTCCTTAATCCTATTTATAAGAACTTTATCCTGTATTAAACAAGCTAAAATCTGACTATTTCCCATCATTAATCTCCCTTATTATAATATCCTTAAAACTACCTGCAGGATGATCTGTATTGCCCTCTACACCAATCTTTAAGACAACATCAACAGAATCAGGATAAATATATAAAGTATCAGTAATTACTTCGTCTTGATAAACTAATGTCGAGTCAAGTACAGTAGTATCATTTATTTCATATTCTATTATACAATCTCTCCATTCATCTAACATCCAAGATTGATACTGCCATTCATTACCGTTAATTTGAGGTTGAACTGCAAAATATATCGTTTGTGTCATAATATCTTTTTTGACTTTTGCAGAAAAAGAATATATTAGATTATTTGCTAACTTAATTCTCTTTGTTGCATAAGCTTCTCTCAAACCAAGAGAATATAATGATAAACCATCACTATCAATCGAAATCCTTGCCCCCATATTAAAAGCATGCCATCCATGACTTACTTCATTATCCTTTTGTAAATAAAAATCTCGTTGTAATTCTATCTGATCATATAAATTAACTGTCTGTGAATCGTATACATAACCATCCTTTTGAGCATACAAAGTATAATGACCTTCCTGTTGAAATTCTATACTATAATTACCTGCAATATCAGTAATTGCCAGTGTATCTCCATTAACAACAATACTAACTCCGGCTAAGCCTTGCACAGAAAATAAAACATCTTCTGTATAAATTGTTTCTACCACAATACCATAAACGGACATTTCGTTAATTCCTACGCCATTGCCTGCGTCTGTTGTTTTACTCTTACACCCGATAATTATCAATATTATTAACAAATTAAAATATATTTTTTTCATAATATCTATTATACATATATACATTAACTTCTGTCAAGAAATATTTACACTACTTTTGCAATTATTACACTATTACTACTAAATAACTAATTTTCAATACGTTAAACATACTTAAATTCAACCTATAAACAAGGGACCTCCAGGATGGTTTAAAGCATCCTGGAGGTCCCTTGAAAACTAATTATTATATCATATACACTTTTTATAAGAATCTATCCAATGTTCATAAATGTAAACAATATCTAACTTAGATAAATCTAAAAAACAACCCAACTTACTGATATTAATTATAAATAGCAAATATTTGTTTCAACAATAAGATAATTAGCTATATATAAAAACAAGACAGTTTTCTTTAATTGGACCAATAAAATTTAGTCTTGCCTAAATTTTTTATTGACACAATTTCATATTATTTAAAGATGACAAAAAAAGTTAGTTTAAACTAAAAAGAAGTTTATGATGAAAAAATTAAATTTAATGTTATTCTTTATGATGATAATATTGATAACATCAGCTTGTAGCAAGAGCGATAGCACCACAGGTCCTAATACCAACACAAAACAAAGCATTATGATTGACGCTTCAAGTCATAGTGATTGGAAATACTTTAGTTTTAGTGAAGGCAAAGTTGTTGAATATAGTGATTCAAACAATTGGGATTTAGCATTCAACAGATACAAGATTAAGACTAATAGCGGCACCAGTGGACAAGGTAATGCAGGAGTAGTCGATCTTGGAATTGTTGATTTTAACGATGTTGACAAAGCACCACAAAACTGGTATGTTGTTGATGATTCAATAACGGTTGTTATGATGACAGCAGATACTTACAGTGCAAATAAAGCCTTGGAAGATTGGTATGCAATGTCAGGCGAAATGCCTCCGGCACTCACTGCTAAGAACAATGTTTATGCAATTAGAACTGCCGATGGAAAATATGCTAAAATACAATTTACGGATTATTACAATCCTCAAACAACAGCAAGTGGCTTTATTTCTTTTGATTATGTTTATGATATCCCCGCCGGCTCAAACGTAGTTCATCACATACAAGAAACAACAATTGATGCTACTAGTGACTCTTTATGGATTTATTATAATTTCAAACAAGGTCAAATAGTTAACATTGACGAGCCTGAAACTTCAGAAAAATGGGATATTGCTTTTAATCGTTTTAAAATTAAAACTGTCAAGTCCTAAATATGGTTGACAGTTTTTTTGTTTATTCATATCTTTAAATTTCCTTAAGCAATTTGATTTTCAATACTATTTTTATAAATATATGAAGGGGTTTTATACATTAAACTTAAG
>Ga0334901_1001584_pt1 | contig 23175 bp, 18 predicted proteins | sample GraSluR3_MG_3_FD_207216 | JGI IMG/M metagenome (GOLD analysis project Ga0334901, IMG submission 207216) | Sludge microbial communities from methane-producing bioreactor in Wageningen University, Netherlands - Granular Sludge_15_08-R3 | ecosystem: Engineered > Bioreactor > Anaerobic >... | reverse complement strand
CCATAGGAAAGCTGCAGTTCCTCTTCTTCCCCCAGAAAAGGCACGCTTTCTTCGACATCTATTCCCGAAAGCACAGGCTTATCCATGATCTCGACCGAGGGATGGATATAGATCTCACCGACATCGGGTGTATCCAGCCCGCCTTCCGTGACCAGATAGAGAAGATCCTCTTCATCCACAATGATGTTTACACTATCCACCAAATCCGAGACATAATAACGCTCGTTGATCAGTGGGATATTAAGATCAAGATCCCAGACCGGTAGTGACGGCTCTTTGATCTCGCAAGCTGTCAATAGCAGCAATAAGCTTAACAAAAGATAAACATGGCGTTTCATAAGCATTCCTTTGCTCCACGGATGCGGGAGGGATCCCTTTTCCGAAAGCTGTTTGTCGCTTCAAGCTGTTGCAGATATCTGCACTTGTGCGCTCGAAGCAGATGTCGTTGTTTGTCGCTAAGCTGCGCCGCTGTTTCCGGGGCAGCTTTGATTTGTCGTATTAGAAGCTCCTGCTTTACAAGCTCTCCAAATGCGGGATGATATGCTCCTGCGGCTACTTCTGTGCGATCAAGATTTGAAGGCAGGCCATACTTGATGATGCGAATACCGTGCAGATCACAAAACTCCGCATAATCCGCACAGATCTGCACTGCCTCCGTGACGCTGAGGGGCAGATAGCTGCCCATTTGATACATCTCGTGAAGCTGGGTGTCTTTGATCACCACCAGAGGGTAGAGCCGCAAGAGATCCGGCTTGAGCTTTTGCAGATAAGCCTTGTTCTCCTTCAGGGTCTCCGCATCCGCTCCGGGCAAGCCGGGAATCAGCTGAACGCCGAGGATGAAACCATATTGCCGTACCTTCTGGGCTGCAGCAAATCCCATCGCTCCAGTGTAATTGCGTCCACTTTCTTTCAGCGGCCGATCGCAGAAATCCTGGATGCCCAGTTCGATGGTCCTGACATTGTGTTTCAGACAAAGATCCAGGGCTGCATCATCGATATAGGCGGGATGGGTGGAGATGCGGATGCTACTTTCTGGATCCAATAGCCGCGAGATCCCATCAAGGAGCTCTTGCTGCCGGGACAAGGGCAAAGCCGTGAAGCTACCGCCATAAAAGGCTACTTCCTTGGGCCTGCCGGGATTGCGTCGGATAAAAGCCTTTACCGCCGCGACTGCCTTATCCATGTCGAAGCTGGGGGCTCCGGAGATCTTGTGCTGATCACAATACACACAGCTTCCGGGGCATGCTTCATGCGGGATGAAGAGAGGGTAGATCAGGCTTTTATCCGACATACTCTATCACAATCTATTCTGGGTGAACTATCTTCATGGGACGGGCTATATAGCTGGTATGAAGCAGCTTCTTTGCCTTGTCGCTATTGGGTTTACCCAGATATTCCTTATAAAGATTTTGGATGGACTGGTTGTTGTGCGACTCACGTCTGCTGGAGTGTTCATCCTCTTTGTATAGCCCTTTGGCTCTTGCCATGCGGATCTTGTTTGTGCTGCGATATGGCTGTCCGCCTCCGCCCACACAGCCGCCGTTGCACGCCATGACTTCAACAAAGTGGTATGGAGGTTCTTTCCCTTTTTCTTTGGCGCTGCGGATCTCTTCCATCAGCTTGTTCACATTGCCCAAGCCGGATGCCACGCCAATGCGTACCTCTTTGCCGAGCACTTCGATCTTGCCTTTTTTGATGCCTTTTCCACCGCGCACAAAGCCAATCTTGGGATCCGGCAATTCACTGCCTGTGGCAAAGTAGTAAGCCGTTCTTAGGGCTGCTTCCATCACGCCACCGGTAGCGCCAAAGATGGTTCCGGCTCCGCTGTATTCACCCAAGGGGTTATCTGCCTCGCCATCACTCAGCTTTGCCAGATCAATTCCGCGGGTCTTGAGCATCCGTGCCAGCTCGCGGGTGGTGATCGTGAGATCCACATCCTTGTGTCCGGAAGCATACATGTCTTCCATGCGTTCTATCTCGTATTTCTTCGCAGTGCAGGGCATCACGGAAACCAGGAAAATCTTATCAGGATCCAGCTTCATCTTCTCTGCCCAATAGGTCTTGACCATGGTGCCGACCATCTGATGTGGACTCTTGGAAGAAGAGAAGTGCGGGATCAGGTCACTATGAAACTTCTCCAGATAGTCCACCCAGGAAGGGCAGCAGGTAGTGATTAGCGGGAAATCCTGGGGACTTTCCTTGAAGATATGCACAAATTCCGAAGCCTCTTCCATGATCGTGAGGTCTGCTCCGAAATTTGTATCAAACACATACTTAAAGCCCAGCTCGCGCAGAGCAGTATACATCTTTCCTTTTACATTTGTGCCAGGTTTGAGGCCAAACTCTTCACCGAGTGCAACCCTTACGGCAGGGGCTTCCTGAGCCACCAGGACCATATCGGGATTGTCCAAAGCTGCCCAGAGGGGATCGGAATCGTCACACTCATAGATCGCAGCTACAGGGCAATGCGCACTGCATTGGCCGCATTTGACACACTCACTGCTCTCCAATTCACGATCGAAGGTGGGACCCACGTAGGTCTCAAATCCGCGATCGCTGCTCTGCAGAGCATGCACGGCCTGGATCTCATTGCACACATATGTGCAGCGGCCGCAATTTATGCAATAGGAAGGATCCAGCGTGATCGAAGGAGATGATTCATCGCGCCCTTTGTATTTACGCTTGACCTTCTTCAGATTCATGTGGCGGATCGCCAGCTCTTGGGATAGATCCTGCAGCTCGCAACGACCGTTCTTGATACATTCCGGGCAGTTGTTGGGGTGGTTTGAGAGGATAATCTCCACTGCTTCCCGCCTCAGATCCAAAAGCTTTTTCCCGGTGGTCGTAATCTGCATTCCCTCTTCGCAGGGTGTGGAACAAGCGCGAACCGCCCGACCGTTTACTTCCACCATGCAAACACCGCAATTGCCAAAGGCAGGCAGATCCTCGTGATAACAAAGGTGAGGAACCGGATACCCGGCTTTGGTGCAAGCGTGCAGCACCTTGGTATTCTTCAAGACTTGAGTGGCTTTGCCATTAATATAGACTGTGATCATATTCGCTCCATAGCATCTTGTTTTTCTATTAGTGCATAGTTAGTTATCGAAAGAATGTTGTCAAGCCCGGTTTTACTCCAGTGGCTGTCACTGCTCGGCACCAAAGTCCAGCTCTACTTGCCGGATAATGACATCCAAAAAGAGTTCTCCCGTCTCATCCAGATCCTGCGGCTGGAAGCCCAAGTATTTATCCCATTGGCTTACTATGTAATCATGCGTCACGATGCGATACCTTTTGTCGGGTTGGATCTGCTCTCCCCCGATGCGAAAGCCGGGACTATCCTGCATCCAGTCCGGACTCGAAACAGTGAGGATGTCGTATGGCCTATAGCTGGCGATCTGCAAATTCCTGGCTTGGGCAGTGATGATGTCCTGCCCGGTGCAGCTAAAGAGCGCCACGGTATTGCCGAAGGGGATATATTCGTGCAGGTCTCTCAGGCTCACAGGACCCGCGGGCAGATGCTTGCGCAAGCCACCATTGTTTATCATTGCAAGATCCGCTTTGGGATAAGCAGCCAAAAGAGCTCCCGCTACCCACTTAGAACCTTTGGTGGGATTAAACTTATCGACCTCAAAATCATAAGGCAATACTCCTGCTATCCTCGCTAGCTGGCTCTCAAGCTCCGATATGCTTTCCTGTAGGAAAACCGCCAGAGGGGATTCATATTCCGGCGGAGGCGAAGTGAGGGGGATCAGCTGACTTTGGACATCCGTGATGCGATCTTCCTCCACCTCAATATCGATTACGCCCAAGTATTGCAGATGACTCCCGGCTGAAAAGATGTATTTGCCATTCACAGCAAAGGGTTCCAAGGTGGCGACGTGGGAATGACCACCGATGATCAGATCTACTCTGTCATCCAAAGCTTCTGCCAAAGCCACATCTTCTTCCCAACCGTTGTGCGTAAGCAGGATGATCAGATCTGTGGCGGCATCCACTTCCGGAAGAATCTCCTCCAGTGCATCGACATAGGACAGGATCGTGAGATCCTGAACGTTCTCTGCTTTAACGCGCTCGGGCAGGCTGTGGATGGTAAGCCCGATCACGCCGATATTGAGATCTCCCCTCTCGAAGATGCCATAGCGGCTTCTGCCGAAACTGCTGCCATCCTGATCCAGGATATTGGCGCTGTAAAAGGGAAAGTCTGCCCGCTCGACCAGAGCCCTGGCATGAGCATTGCTGATGTCAAACTCATGATTGCCCAAGGTCGCGGCATCCAAGCCTAATCTGCCAAAAACCTCCAGCACCGCTCCCCCTTGCAAACCTTCATATTCCATGGAGGAAAAGATTGTGCCCGTGAGTATGTCTCCGGCATCCAACCAAAGGTGCTGTTCCGCCTCAGTGCGACTTTGCTGCAGATGATACTCCAGCGCGAGATAGCCGCCGATGCCCTCGCGGGAAGGTTCATAGGCAGCGTGACTGTCATTTGTATGCAAGATCCTGATGCCGGCAAAGATCCAGCTATAGATCACAAAGATCATCAAGCAAACAAGGGGGAATCTCTTCATCATTTCTCCTTTAGATACAGGCTTGAGAGCTTTTCCAGATCCGCGGGCGTATCGATGCCCCTGCCCTGATAATCTGTTTCGACCATCCTGATCGAAATCCCATTTTCCAAAGCCCGGAGTTGCTCCAGCTTTTCAAGCTCTTCATATTGCCCTTGGGGCAGTTTCACGAAGTCCATGAGGGTCCCATGTCGAAAGCCATAAACCCCGATATGCCGATAGTGTTTCCCTAGCCCGGTCTGATCCCGATCATAGGGAATGGGGCTGCGGGAAAAATACATGGCGTTACCTTTGACATCGCAGACCACCTTGACCGTGTTTGGATCCTGCAATTCTGACTGCTGTGTGATGGGTGTCATGAGGCTTGCCATTTTGATATCGGCAGAGTCAAAAGCTTTAAGCAGATCGCGAAGTGCTTCTGTGCTGATCAGAGGCTCATCGCCTTGCACATTCAGGATGATGCTATCTGCCTCCAAGACTTCTGCCACTGCGGCGATGCGATCGGTCCCGCTGGGAAGAGCGCTATCGGTGAGCACAACTGTAGCTCCAAAATCCTGAGCCATCGCAGAGATCCGCAGATCATCCGTGGCTAAGATCACTTCATCAAAGAGATTGCTGGCAGATACTCTTTCATAGACGTGTCTGAGGATCGGGTTACCATCCAGCAATGCCAGCGGTTTTCCGGGAAAGCGACTTGAGGCATAGCGCGCCGGAATCACGGCGTAGCGGTTTATCATCTCGTCTCCCCGACAGAGGCTTTTTTTTTAGCTTCCCTCTGCCTTAGTGTAATGCTTTTTCAGCCAGATCAAGAGGGCTGATGTGTCGGTGTAATTCACACCGGGAATACGCATCGCCTGAGCGATACTTTGAGGCTTGATCCGCGCCAGTTTTTCCCGGGCTTCCCAAGCCAGACTCTGTATCTGATAATAATCTATATCCTTTGGAATGCGATAATCTTCTGCTTTGCGATGCCGCTCGAGCTCCACATACATGCGTTGCAGGTAACCGGAGTATTTCACTTCCAGCTCCACCCTGCGCCGAATCTCAGGCGTAAAATCTGCAGCGGGATTATAGCCGTATCTACCTAGGTCTTCGAGGCTGATATCGGGGCGTTTGAGCAGCTGCCAGAGTTTATCCGGCTCTTTCAGATCTGGATGTTTTGTGCTGTTTGTACTCCTAAGATGCTCCAGTTCCCGATCTTTAATCTCCTGCATTTGGCTGAAAGCCTGCCAGCGGGCATCTGAGACGAGCCCCAGCCTGCGCCCCAGGGGCATCAGCCGTTCATCGGCATTATCCTGTCTGAGCAGCAGACGATACTCGGCTCGGGAAGTAAACATCCGATAGGGCTCATTGGTGCCACAGCTTACCAGATCGTCGATCAAGACCCCGATATAGGCTTCACTGCGAGAGAGGATGATGGGATCCTTTCCTTCCAGAGCCAGACTGGCGTTGACGCCTGCCATCAGGCCTTGCGCTGCTGCCTCTTCATAGCCCGAGGTTCCATTTATCTGTCCCGCCAGATACAAGCCCGGAATCTTCTTGCACTCCAGCCAGGGATAGATCTCGGAAGGATCCACATAGTCATACTCGATCGCATAAGCATAGCGCATGATACGTGCCTGCTCCAAGCCGGGAATGCTGTGCACGATCTCTTCCTGTACCTTTGCTGGCAAGCTTGTGGAGATCCCGTTTACATAGCCTTCATTGCTGTTTACTCCTTCCGGCTCGATGAAGATCTGGTGACTCTCCCGCTCGGGAAACTTGACGATTTTATCCTCGATTGAGGGACAATAACGGGGGCCGATTCCTTTGATGATACCACCGTAAAGGGCAGACTGCCCGATATTGGCACTGATGATATCGTGAGTAGCCTTTGTAGTCCGGCTCAGATAGCACTCCACCTTGTTGGTCAGTGCTATCCCCCGATAGAAAGAAAAGCCGGAGGGATCCGCATCTCCCGGTTGAGCTTCCAGCGCAGAGTAATCCAGTGAATTCAGATCCACCCGCGGGGGAGTTCCCGTCTTGAAGCGCAAAACTGTCAGGCCCAGCTCCGCAAGATTTTGGGAGAGCTCGTCCGAGGAAGGTTCGCCGCTGCGGCCGCCTTTAAAATTGGTCTTGCCGATGTGGATGCGTCCACCTAGGAAAGTGCCGCTGGCAATGATCACTCGCGGAGCTTGATACTCTCTGCCGATCTGGCTGATACATCCGCTGATCTTGCCATCTTTGAGGGTTAGCGCTGCGATATTGGCTTCTATGAGATGCAGCTTTGGCTCGCTTTCAACCGCTGCCCGCATCAGTTCTGAATAGAGCATGCGATCGTTTTGAGCTCTGGGTGCCCAGACGGCGGGACCCTTGCTGCGGTTTAACATGCGAAAATGGATGCCACTGAGATCCGCAACTCTTGCCATTTCGCCCCCCAAGGCATCGATCTCACGCGCGAGGTGCCCTTTGGCAGGACCCCCGATGGAGGGATTGCAGCTCATGCGGCCGATGGCTTCGAGCTTGATGGTAAATAGTGCCGTCTTTGCTCCGCGTCGCGCTGCGGCAAGTGCCGCCTCAATGCCCGCGTGGCCAGCACCGATAACAATGATATCAAATCTATCTTGCATAATCAAAAGAATCCCTGTATGGCTAGCCAAATCCCTCTTACAATCTGCTTTCCAGGTAGTCCGTAAGCTTTGTCATCCCGGTATTTTTCAGGGAAGAGACCGGGAAGATTGGCTCATGAACCAAGCCCAGGCCTTTAGCCAGCTCAGAGAGCACTTTCTTGTGCTTTGTTTTGGAGATCTTATCAGCTTTTGTGGCGATCACGCAGTGGTCGATCTCCCGAAGGCGCAGCATTTCCAGCATCATGATGTCCTTCTTGTCAGCCGCATGCCGGATATCGACAAGCACGAAGATGCTCCGCAGCTGTATCCGCTCTTCGAAATACTTGTTCACCATCCGACGCCACTTCTCCTGTTCTTTGAGACTGACCTGAGCAAAACCGTAACCGGGAAGATCGGTAAACTGCATGAAACCAGGCTCATCAGCTCCATCGATCTTATAGCGCGTCAAAAAGAAATTGAGCAGGCGGGTCTTACCGGGAGTGCCAGAGGTCTTTGCCAGGCCGTGATGATTGGTAAGCAGGTTGATCAGCGTGGATTTGCCCACATTACTGCGCCCCGCAAAGGCAAACTCGGGATAGGCGGAGGCAGGATAATCTGCTGGCTCCACCGCACTTTTCACATAAAAAGAATCTACTATCCTAAGCATGGCTATAGATCACACTGCTGCGCTCGGATTCATAGATCTCCACTTCCTTGATCATGGCCGAATATGGCTCTAGACCTTTCTCCATCTCTCCATAGATAATGCGGGCAAGGTTTTCAGAAGTAGGATTCTGCCCCGCCAATAGCGGCAGATCGTTGAGGTATTCATGATCCAATTGATCCAATATCTCTCCCAGGATCTTCTTGATGATGCCATAATCCAGTGCCATGCCGATCTCGTCCAGCTTGTCACAGGCGATCCCCACGCGCACCTTCCAATTGTGCCCGTGCAGCTGGGAGCATGCTCCCTCATATCCGCACAGACGGTGCGCGGCAGAAAAGTGGTCACTCACATTTAGCAAATACATATATTCTCCTAAAAGTACTTGTTACGGATAAAAATTATCACCAACAATACTGATATCAGCACCGTCAAGCCCATAATGATCAAAAATGCATAGGGATCATCTTGCATGGGCAGCTTCACATTCATGCCATAAATGCTGGCTATCAGTGTCGGCAGCGATACGATAATGGTTACCGAAGTCAGAAACTTCATCACTACGTTTAGATTGTTTGAGATCACCGAAGCAAAAGCATCCATCATCCCGCTGAGAATGCTGCTATGGATGTTTGCCATTTCGATGGCCTGCTTGTTCTCGATGATCACATCCTCGATCAGATCCTCTGCATCGGGATCATTCTGCAACCAACGCGACCTTTGCATTCGCTCCAGAATGATCTCATTACTTTTGAGGGATGTGTTGAAAAAGACCAGGGATTTCTCCATCCGCAAAAGCCTGATCAACTCTTTGTTGCGCATGGATTGATGCAGTTCATTTTCGATGTTGTTTGTCCGCCGGTTGATCTCTTTTAGAAACTTCAGATAGTAGATCGCCGTACGCAGGTTGATCTCCAGGATGAAACTTTGCTGCGTAATGCGAAACGGGCGATGCTTGCCATCCAGATATTGGGTGAGGATCTCATTGTCGTAAAAAGATACCGTGATCACCTTGTCCGAAACCACGATTATGCCCAGAGGAGCCGTGGCAAAGGACACTGATGCTGCCTTGTGACGGTAGTAAAGCGGCACCCGCAAAACAATGAGCATAGCGTTGTCTTCATACTCCATGCGCGAGTTTTCGTCCGCGTCCTGCAGGTCGGTGATGAAGTCTTCCGGGAGATCATATCTCGTCAGCACATCTTTAACCTCTTCGGCATCAGGATTTTCCATGTGCACCCAAAAGGAATCTTCCCAAGCCAGAGCCGGCACCAACCGCTGATCTACTGCTTTGTAATACAAGATCACGCAAACCTCCCTATTTCTTCAATTGATGTCAGTTTCCTGAAGGTGTACCAATTTGGCAAGATTTTTTGTAAGATCTTTGGCCTTCTGCTCTTTCAATACGGCAAAACACGATCGAATGAATATGGGGACCAGGCCGAAAAGCGGTTGCCTCCTGCCGGGTCCCCAAGATCCAGAAGACCTTTCTAGCTAATGATCTTTCGTTCAGCCTAGGGGAAGTTGATCTCTATCTTCTTGACTTCAGGGTATTTTTCCAGATGCTCGTGGATCTCTTCTGCCACGTTATCCCGCCAACTGTCAAAAGACATCATGTTCAGATCAATGAGCACTTCTCCATCGTTAAAGCCAACGTATTTCACCATCTTCAGGCTCACGATGTCTTCTCCCACCTTGGGATAGATGATCTTCTTGAGCTCTTCGAGGATAGTCTCCTTACTGAAATCCGGCACTTCCTTGAGTCCATGCGCGATCTCATAGTTTGAGATGGCAGTTTGCAGAGTATCCGCTGCCAGGACCGAGCAGTGAACCTTCACCGGCGGCAGTCCATCCAAAGCATCCATGGCATCACGCCAGGTGATCTTCTTGGCTTCTTCCAGGCTTTTACCTTTGGCAAGATCCGTGATGATGGAGGCGGTAGCAATGTTTGATGCGCATCCGTAGGAAAGAAAGCTGATGTCCTTGATTACCTTCTTCTCTTCATCTACTTTCAGATACACCGTTACCTGATCCCCGCAGGAGGGGCTGCCTTCGGTGGCAGTGGCATCGGGATCTTCCATCTTGCCCACATTGTGCGGGTGCATAAAGTGATCCAGAACTTTCTGTGAGTATTGCATTTATTTCTCCTGATTCTTTAAAGCGTTGTAAAGCGGACTGCGCTTGCGCAATTCCTCGGTGATCCCGGCCAGACGGTCAATCGTAAAATCCAGCTGCTCTTTGGTATTATAACGATTGAGGGTAAACTTCATGGAACCGTGGGATTGAACGTGGTTTTTGCCGATTGCCATCAACACATAGTTTGCCTTGAGCCCCTGAGAGGCACAGGCAGAACCGGTAGCCACGGTGATGCCCTGCATATCCATCATCATAGTGATGGCTTCACCTTCGATGTAATCGATAGAGATATTTACATTGTGCGGTGCACGCCCCTCACCTTCAGCACCATTGAGCTCGATATGAGGAATCTTGGCCTTGAGCCCTTCATATAGATAGTCGGAAAGCTCACGCAGCTGTTTGAGATTGGCATCCAGATCGTCAAATGTAAGCTCCACAGCCTTGGCAAAGCCCGCGATCAGGGCGATGGAGAGCCCGCCGGTCTGAAGGTTATCCACCCGCTTGACGCCGTGAATCAGCTGCGCCAGCTTCGTGCCCTTGCGCTGATACAAGGCACCGATGCCTTGAGGACCGTGAATCTTGTGCGCCGAGATTGCCATGGTATCAATACCATATTCATCCACATCAAGAGGCATCTTTCCATATGCCTGCCCGGCATCCACGTGGAAAAAGATTTTATTTGGCGCCTTGGCGAGAATCTCGTGAATCTCTTTCAGGGGCTGAATGCTGCCCACCACATGGTTCACGGCAGTTGTCATAAATAGCACCGTATCCGGGCGGATCTCAGCCTCAAGCTCTTTGAGATCAATCACTGCCTTGTCGTTTGCAGAGAGATAGCTCACTTCAAAGCCTTGCTTCTCCAACCAGGCAGCGTTGGTCAAAAGATCCGGATAGTCCACAACGGAACAGATCACATGGCCTCTTTTTGCCGCCATCGCGATCCCTTTGATGGCAATGTTGTTTGCCATAGTGCCACCGGAAGTAAAATGGATCTCGCTTGACTTTGCTCCCAAGGATTTCGCCACTATGTCTTGAAAACCACTCAGGGCTTCATTGGTGCTTTCCCCGGTGCTCACAAAGCTGCCGGGAAACCAAAATCTCTCACTAAAATACGGCTTCATGGCTTCCAAAACTTCAGGGGCCATGGGACTGCTCACGCAGTTGTCCAGATATATTTCTCCGGGTCTCATATCGTCTTTCCTTCCCAAATGCTTATAATGTCTCTAAGAGAGTACGATTTGAAGATCTCATCCAGCCTCCCTTCCAACTCCGTGAAAAACGGAGAAAGTGTACAGCCTTCTCCCATGCAAAACTTCCCATGCTGATGATTGCATGCGGTAGCATAGGATTCATCTCTGACGGCATGCAGCACATCCAAAAAGCTAATCTCCTCTGGTTTCCGTGACAGCGAATAACCGCCCGCACTTCCCGGATTGCTCTTCACCAAGCCGGCAGACTTGAGTAACGCAAGCAGATGCTCGATGTATTTCTTCGGCAATTTCTGCCTTTCGCAGATCTTCTGAGCGGAGAGGTGACCCATGTCTGCAATCTCAAGCAACGAGCGCAAAGCATATTCGGTCTTTGTATTCACCGCCATCGCATTCTCCTTCTGGCATTGTTCATTGTGCGTGACACCAATAGCTTACCTGATGCAAAGCAGTGGTATCAACATTCTTATGATTACATACTAATTCACTATGCTATTCTGTCAAGCGCAATCTTTGCCTCCTGTGAAGATTCGCCCGTTGCTCACTTCACAATGGCCTGGCCGGGCATGCAATGCCTGCACCCGATGAGCGCAGAGCCTGCTAAGTCGCTGTATTCTCACTACTTGACTACTCCACTAGTGGGAGACTAATGGGAGTGCCATTTGAGAGAAATGGAAGTTCTTTATTTTCAGCAAGATATAAAACATGGGCTCCCTTGAAAACAAGCTGTGAAATCAAGGAAGCCCTTATAATTTATCCGGATCAAGCTCCGTAAATCTACGGGAGCTCGTCGGATCAGAATAGCCCGTCTATGCTGCCATCATGAGTTACATCGATAGTGTTTGCGCTGGGTTTTTTGGGCAAACCCGGCATCCTCATGATTTCGCCGGTGATCGGCACCAAAAATCCGGCTCCGCTGGAGATCACGATCTCGCGGACAGTTACCAGAAAGTCTTTGGGGCGACCAATCAAATCGGGATTATCGGAAAGGGATTTTTGGGTCTTGGCTATACAGATGGGCAGTTTGTCGAAGCCATATTTCTTGATCTTTTTGAGATCAGCTTTGGCATCTGCTGTGTAATCCACAGCTTGCGCTCCATATATTTCTGAGGCGATGGTGTAAATCTTGTCTTCCACGGGACTGTTCCAATCGTAAAGCCCGTGGTATTTACAACGATCAGCATCGACCATTTCGACTACTTTTTCCGCCAGCTCGATGCCTCCCTCGCTGCCTTTTGAGTGGTATTCCACAACGCTGGCATCAAAGCCGGTTTTGATCACAAAGTCCTTTACGATTTGCAGCTCTTCTTCGGTATCGCTGGGGAAGCGATTGATCGCCACGATGGATTTCATGCCAAATTTTGTAATGTTTCCCAGGTGTTTGGCGAGATTATCGAGGCCTTTGGTCACCGCTTCGGGATTTGCTTCGTTTAGATCTTTTACTTTCACTCCGCCATGCACTTTGAGTGCCCGTACTGTAGCGACTAACACTACAGCATTGGTACAGAATCCGCCATATTTACACACCAGATCAAAGAATTTCTCCGCGCCGAGATCAAAGCCGAAGCCGGCCTCGGTGACTACATAATCGCTGAGCCGCAGTGCTGTCTTGGTGGCGATGATGCTATTTGCCCCTTGAGCGATGTTGGCAAAGGGTCCTCCATGCACAAAGGCTGGAGTATTTTCCGTGGTCTGTACCAGATTTGGCTTTAGAGCATCTTTGAGCAATGCGGCAATGGCACCTTCAAAGCCCAATTGTTTCACTTTGACCGGCTCTCCGCTATATGACAGGCCGACGGTTATGTTGCCAATGCGTTCTTTGAGTTCATCCATATTGTTTGAGAGGCAGAGGATCGCCATTATCTCACTGGCAGGTGTGATGTCGAAGCCATCTTCACGGGGAAATCCCTGTTTGCGGCCGCCCAGACCAATCACGATATCGCGCAACATGCGATCGTTTACATCCAGCACTCTCTTCCAAGAGATGCGCCGCGGATCAATGCCCAGGACGTTGTCGTGATATATATAGTTATCCACCAGGGCAGCCAGGGTATTGTTTGCCGCGGTGATAGCATGGAAGTCTCCGGTGAAATGCAAGTTAATGTCTTCCATCGGCAAGACTTGCGACCAGCCTCCGCCAGCAGCGCCGCCCTTGATTCCAAAGACCGGCCCCAGCGATGGCTCGCGCAAGGCAACTATGGACTTTTTGCCAATCCTGTTTATGGCTTGAGAAAGGCCAATGGAAACCGTTGTCTTGCCTTCACCGGCTGGAGTGGGAGTGATGGCAGAGACCAGAATCAGCTTCCCCATGGGATTGTTTTCGTTTGCAAAGAGCGCAGAGTAGCGAACTTTCGCTTTGTATTCGCCATAGTGATCCAAATCTTGGGGACTAAGACCAATATTGGAAGCGATCTCATCGATGTCTTTAAGTTTGGTGAGATGTCCTATTTCCAGATCAGAAAGCATGGTGGCCTCCTCGGCAGATTATTTATGTTGTTTCTATTTAAGCTAATCTGATTTTATCAAAGAGCAAATCTTCACCAGGATTTAACGGGAGGATCCTGACTGCAAGATTCGACCAAAGATGGCTCGCCAGAAAGCTGGGAGCGGGATTTGGATTGGAAATTGCGTAAAAACTTACTTGACACATTGAACCACACAATATATACTGCAATTAAAACTAAAACTATTGAACGCCATTTCTTCGGCTGAAGAGGAACCTTATGATTTTTGATACTTTTATAAGCCTGATATACAACGCTGCACTGCTCCTCTCAGTAGCTCTCGTCTACGATCTGATCGCCTATGAGGAATCCAGAGTAAACGTGTTTACCAAGATTTATACCGGGCTCATCGTGGCTGTGATCGCTCTGGCGATCATGATCAACCCCTGGACGATGGAACCGGGCGTTGTTTTCGATACACGCACCATTCTATTCAGCTTGGCAGCGATGTTTTTTGGCCCCCTGCCTGCCATCCTTAGTGGAACATTGGCAATCCTGTATCGGGTCTGGATGGGCGGCCCCGGAATCTACACTGGCGTGACCACCATAATGAGTTCCATATTGTGGGGCTTGCTCTGGCGCTATCTGCACCAAAAAAAGGGGTGGAGATATTCCGGCAAAGAGCTGTATTCCTTAGGCATCATAAATCACTTGTCGATGCTCATCCTGATGCTCTTGTTGCCAGTCGAGATTCGTTGGCTAGTATTGCGAACGATCTCGCTGCCGGTGATCATCATCTTCCCTCTTGGGACTGTGGCTCTGGGACAGCTTCTGGCCCGCAGGATTGAACGACAAAAAGAGAAACGGGCGTTGAAGATCAGCGAATTGAGGTATCGCCAGCTTTCTGAGACTACCAAAGATATGATCATCCTCCACGATAGTAGCGGTGAGATCATCTATGCGAATCGGGTTGCTCTAGACTTTTTGGGTCTGGAATCTCTGGAGCACAAATCGGCAAACATCTATCAATATGTCTTGCCCTCCAGTATTGATAAAATGAAGCGACATGCCAATGAAATGCTGGAAGGATATAGCGGTCTCAGAATCTATACTCTTCAAATCATGGATTTCCAAGGCAGAAACCGGCTGGCAGAAGTAAGCAATTCAGCCATGGATGCAGAAGGTAAGACCCTGATCCTGGCTGCCATCCGCGATGTGACAGACCGCATCCGTACCCAGGAGCAAAAGGATAACTATGCCAATCGCTTGGAGATCCTCCGGGAATTGGATAGCATCGTGCTGGAAACTCAATCTTTCGAGCAGGTCTGTGGCGCCGCTGTGGAGAAACTGCAAAGGCTAATCCCCTTTAACGTCCTCACCGCGATGGAAGTGCGGGGCGATAAAGTCCGCATCGTGGCGATGCATAAACCTGAAACAAGATACAGGTATCTGAGCACACAAACAGATTATCCTTGTGATGAAGACTTTTGTCTGGATCTCAAACGCAAACGCAACTATGTAATCTCCCACGCCGATACAAATACTTGGGAAAACGGCAAACCGATCAATTCTGCCCTTGTGCAAGATGGCATTGCAAGCTTTATGTACAATGCCCTTCTGGTGGGTGGCGAACTGGTCGGATATCTCTGGTTTGGGTCCGAGAAAGAGGCTGCGTTCAGCCTGGAACACATAGAGATCGGACAGGAATTTGCCAATCAGCTGGCAATCGTGATGCACCACCTGGATCTGATCCAAAAGATCAAAAACCACGCCCAATCCATGGAGAATCAAGTACTGGATCGTACCAGACAGCTCAAGGAAGCAAATGATGAGCTGGAATCTTTCTCGTATTCCGTGGCACATGATCTGCGGGCACCTCTGAAGATCATCACCGGGTTCAGCGAGGTCCTCAAAGATGATTTTGGCGACAACCTCAAACAAGATGCCATTGATATTCTGAGCACGATCGAAAACACAGCCAAGCGCATGGACGTCATGATCCGGGATATTCTGGAGCTGTCACGCGTGAATCGGGAGGATCTGCACAAAGAGTCGATCGATACCTCCAGGATGGTGGCAGAGCTGGTCGCAACAGTCGTACCAAAAGACACTTTTGAGCTGCAGATTGACGAGCTCCCTCCTTGCTATGGAGATCCCACGCTGATCCGCCAAGTATGGCAAAATCTACTCGATAATGCAGTAAAATTTACCTTGAGCGCAAGCCGCCGGAGCATCCACATCGGCAGTTTCCAGGATGGTTCGATGCTCAGCTTCTTTGTGAAAGATAGCGGAGTGGGCTTTGACCCAGCTGAGGAAAGCCAGATCTTTGCGCCATTTAAACGCCTGCATGCCAAGGATAAATATGAAGGCACAGGGATCGGCTTGGCGCTGGTCAAAAAGGCAATATTGCGGCATAAGGGCAACATCCGGGTGGAAAGCAAACTCAACGAGGGCAGCACCTTCACCTTTAGCCTGCCGATCCAGGAAGAGGATACAAATGAAACAAAGTAAATGTGGAGTGATCTGCGCTGAAAACTGCCGAGCATACAAGGTTGAATGCGAGGGCTGTAACGAATTGGAAGGTAAAGTATCATGGGCAGTGTATTATGATAAAACACACTGCCCAATATATAGTTGTGCGACAGACAAAGGGCTCAGCAGCTGTGCTTTCTGCGGTCAGGCGCCGTGCCGTCTCTGGCTGGAAACCAGAGACCCCTCTGCCAGCGATGAGGCCTTCGAGCGCGATATCTCTACGCGGCTCAAAAACCTGAAAGCTATATCTTCACACTGACGTTTATATCTTTGAACCTGGCGGGAGCCACTCCATGGGAGAGTCGCATCACCTGACCGGGTTCGCCTTTGCCACAATGGAAGGTGGAGTGATATCCCCATTCTTCTTCTCCACAGATGGCGTCGCATTTGTTCCAAAACTCGGGAGTAATCCCAAAGTATGTGGGTTCTTTTACGATCCCCGTGATCTTGCCATCTACGATCTTATAGCCAATCTCTGTGGTAAACTGGAAGTTATTGCGATTGTCATCTATGCTCCAGGTCTTGGTGAAATCCAGATAGTAGCCATTCTCTGTATTTGCAATCAGTTCTTCCAGACTACCTTTACCAGGGGCGATGCAGAGATTCGTCATCCGCACCAGAGGGAAATCATCAGCAAAAGAAGCCTTCATATTTGAGGAAGGCTGCAAACCCAGCTTGTGGGCGATGTGGCGCGAGCTCTGCTGATCTAACAGGATGCCGTCTTTGATGATATCCACACGCCGCCCGGGAACGCCCTCATCATCCAAAGGATGGAAGCCCATGCCTTTGGGATCTGTGCTGTCACTATAGATATTGAGGATGTCTGAGCCATACTTGAAACTACCCAGCATTGAGGGCTTGACAAAGGTCTTGCCAGCGTATGAGATCTCCTGACCAAAGATGCGGTCTGCCTCGGTGGCATGCCCCACAGATTCGTGCAGCTGCAGAGCCAGATGTCCCGCTCCGATGATGATATCGGCTTTGTCTTCTGTAATTACCGGCGCAGAGAGCAGATCAATTGCTTCCTTGACGATGCGCTCGGTATTTTCCTCAAACTTCTGTTCATAAAAGAGTTCAAACCCGGCGCGACCGGCACTCATGTGTCCGGGCCAGGTGCGGGATTGGACTCCGCCGCCATCTGCCGCCACCACGCCCATCAAAGGCAGGGTATTATATACCAAAGTGTGGCTATAGCTACCCTCGGTGTTGATATAATACTTTTCCTGACGCTCAAACTCCGCCGCCACGTGGGAATTGACGATCTTGCCCTCAGGCTTGATGGTCTCTGCCAATCCCTTCAGATAGTTTAGCTTCTCTTCTTTGGGCATCAGGAAGGGATCCATCTTGGGGCTGTGAATGTACTCCCCTGTCACAGCAGGCAAGGCAGGGAAGCTGAGCTTTTCTTTTTGAAACTTGGCGCCTTGAATGGCATTTGCCCGGGCTTTTACGATCAAGCGTTCGATCGAGGCGTCGCTGAGATCTTTGGAGCCGGCAAAGCCAAAACAGCCGTCCATCAGCACTCTGATCCCGATCGCGGGGGATGCTTTGGAATTGCTGTAACTACGAAGATTCCCATTCATGAACGTGATGTTTTCATAGTCGGTAAAAGTGATCCGCACATCGGCAAAGCTAATCTGAGGATCTGCTAGTTTGTTGATGATTTGTTTTATCTTATGTTCCATAATCTATTCCTAAATAGTCTTGGTAGAGGAGCTGATATTAAATCGCTTAATGCGGGCATGCGGAGCCTTGGTGGTGCTCACGCTGAAATCTGCATAGTTTTGCGAAAAGGGAATGCTATAGGCGGTGTCTTCCAGCTCCATTACATTCTCAAAGATGCGGGAGATCTTTTCGGTGAAGCGAAGGTTGTTTACCACCTTGGTGATCTTGCCGTCTTCGATGAGGAAGGTGCCATCCCGGGTGAGCCCGGTGAGAGAGGTCTCTTTGGGATTGATGAAGTTCATGTAGTGCAAACTCGAGATATACAATCCCTTTTTGACCTTGGAGATCATATCTTCGAGCTTGGAGCTTCCCGGCGCAATCGTGAGACAGGCGCCTTGGTTGCCATTTTTTGGCAGCCCCAGCTTGTGATGGTAATAGCTATCACACATGAAGGCTCTGAAATAGCCGTTTTCAACCAGCTTCAGAGGACGCAGGATATGCCCGCCCTGGCCGTATGAGCTGTGGATCAATTCGGGATCCTCGGGATTGTCTGTAATGCTGACAAGATCGGGGAAGACCTTGGCATCCACCTTACCTTCAAAGAAGCTGCTGCGCCGATCCACAGAGAAAGCACTCATGCCATAGGAAAGATAGCGGGCAAATTCGGCTACACAACGGGGTGCCAAAATCACTTCATACTCCCCGGGTTCCACATCTACGATGGGGTTTTGCTCAAAGCGAATCTTGGTAAGCAAGCGCTCGGCAAAGGCAGCTTCGTCGAAATAGGCGAAATCCTCGCCCCCGAATGTTTCCAGCACAGTTACCTGATTCTTGCGCTGCACCGCTTTTACTTCCAGGTAGATAGGAGACTGTGTGTCGATCTTATCCAAGCCGTTACTGTTGATCAAGTGACTGGTCTGATAGTTGCAGATAAAGGTGCCGAATATTTCAAAATCGTGTTCATCTGCCTTCGCTGCCAGAGATTTCAGGATGCGGGTCTTTTCTTCTAAAGGAATTTCCTGGATATTATTTGCCACCGTTCTCGGTTCGGCCAGGCTCAGATCATCTTCGAGGTCCACGAAGTCCGGATCTTCCGGCATGGAATCGATCATCTTTAGGGCAGTGTCCAGCGCTTCATCGATCTTGGCCTTATCTGGAGTATCGATATCGAAGCTACAAGACTTTTTCCCTTTATAAATTCTAGCGCTGAGATTGATACTATCCTTGGAGATGTTGTAGTTTGTCTGGCTCTGATAAAAGCGCAGAAAATCGGTCTGCCAGGTATGCAGATATAGCTCGTATTTGAGCCCTGTTTCACGCTTTAGAGCCTCATGTAGATACTTGAGTTGCTCATTCATTTGTATGTCCTTGATTTTTTTATTCAAAACTGATTCTTAGATCCAGCTGCTCTTATTGTGCCGCCTTTTGGGGCTGTTTATGCGGGGGCAATGACGACCTTTTGGGGCAGAATCGGGATCCTGTCTTTGCCCGCGAAGCCACACGGATTCGATCTTGCCGGTAAGCTCCACGTTAGTTCCCGAAGGGCTGGTAATAGTGGTGTTTTCCTCGGGGTTATAGATCACAAAATCCGCATCCGCACCGGCATCGATGCGCCCTTTTTGGGGATAGATCCCCAAGCGTTTGGCGGGATTCTCGCTGGTCATCTTCAAGCAAGTGGCCAGAGGGACTTTGCGCTTTTTCCAGAGCTCGGAAAGCACCCAGAGGTAGCTGTATTCCATCAGCTCACAAGGAGTTCCGGAGTAGATCTCGGATTCTATCCCCGCAGGGCCACAGCTATTTGAAAGCAGGTAGATCTTATTTGTCTTGAGAAGTTCGTAAAAGAGCTCAAAATGGTCCTTCAGATCGGTAACCCAGCGCGGCGGGAAGTCTTCTTCCGCCAGCAGGTGCATGAGATCCGTGATGTTTGTAGCAAAAGAGATGTCGCTGCGTTTGGAGATGCTATTGATGAATTCTATCACTGGATACGAGGATACCCGGGGAATGTGGATGGGATTTTCCTGCATGCGCCTGAGGATCTTTTTGATCCCCTCCAATTGCGCTTCAAAAGTGTATCCCTCGAAGGAATCAACATCATAGCCCTGGAAGGCAAAGCAGGTATCGCTTTCATATATATCCATAAAGAGATCCATGATCTCATCAAATGTCATCTCGGCTATGGCTTCATTTGGCGTCGGCAGCATCACCGCGATTCCGGCGACTCCTTTTGCCCAGAGTTCCTGCGCGCTCTCGGCATAATAGGGATAGTCGGTAACATCCACATGCGCCCATAGCGCCATGTCGCAATGGATATTATCCTGCAGTTGCGAGATTCTTTTCTTGAGGTCCGAGTTGTCAAAGATCGGAGAAGAGGTATGGTAGCTCATCTCTGCCAGGCAGGTCCAGCCCCCTTTGAGGGCAGAAGCGGTGGCTCTTTGCAGGTCTTCTTTGAGCGTGGCATCATCGGTGATGATGTGACTGTGCATATCAATCGCTCCGGGAAGCAGTATGCGCCCTTTGAGATCGATGATCTCTGGCTCTTCTTCCGAGATAATCTCGTCTGTGGAAATCTTTATGATCTGCTCATCAAAGAGGATGTTTACCTTCTTTAGAGCAGAGGAGCTGGTAGGGAGGGAGGCGTTAACAAACAGTTTCATACTTTAGTATGCCATTATCGAGCTCCCTGCATCAACAAATACGATGTCTCCGGTAACACCGGAAGCGAGATCTGAGAGCAGGAATAGCGCGGTTTTGGCGATATCCTCCTGTTCAATATTGCGGGCAAGTGGGGCAGTCTTCTCGATGCGTCTTTGCATCTGGGAGATACCGCCGATTGCGGATGATGAAAGGGTGCGAATCGGGCCTGCAGAGATTGCATTGACCCTGACACCTTTTTCTCCCATTGAGTGTGCCAGATAGCGAACGCCGGCTTCCAGCGCGGCTTTGGCGATCCCCATTACACCATAGTTTGGCACCACCTTCTGGGCGCCATAGTAAGAAAGTGTGATAACGGAAGAGCCCGAATGCAGCAAGCCTTCAGCTTCACGAACAACCGCGATCAGAGAATAGACCGAGACATCCATCGCCGTGAGAAAGCCATGCCGGCTGCAGTGGTGAAAGGGGATGTTCAGATCACTGGATGGGGCAAACGCCACGCTATGCACCAGATAATCTATCGATTCCCACTCTTCTGCCAATTGGCTCATCATGTTCTTAATATCGTTATCTTTGCTAAGGTCACATTCAAAGCGGTGTTTGATTCCCAGCTCGTCAGCAATGGGAAAGACGCGCTTTGCCAGACCGGGTCCAGCATAGCTCAGAGCAAGATCCACGCCTTGTTCGCTCAAGGATTTTGCGATCCCATAAGCTATGCTATGTTTATTTGCAATGCCCAAAATCAGGGCTTTTTTTCCTTTCATGTTCACTATTCTACTCCTTCCAGACGGACCAGGGCAAGATCAATCTTGCTCACCATATCCTCATAGCCAAAGTGGCTGAAGATGTTCTTGGCACGAATGTAATCCATCAACGCCTGACGTCTGTCACTGTTTGCCTCATGGATCATCCCGCGAAGCCAATGGGCATAGCCCAGACCGATAAAGTTTTCATGCAGCAGATCCAATGCGACCACCTCATCTATATGAGCATTTGCCACACTGTAATCCTGCAGAAGGTATTGGTGATATGCCATCGCATACAGAGCAGAGGAAAGCACCGATGGGTCAGCGGTAAAATCTGACTTCAGGCTGCGTCGATACCTGGGCACCAAACGCGCCAGATCCCGGTAGGTGTTGCCACTAAAACCGGGGCGCAGATATGATTCTGCCTGCAATCTATAGCTGAGGATCTGGATCCGAATATTCACCGGGAAATCATATGAATCCCGTGCTGCAACTTCGATGGCAGCATAATCCCCCTCATGCTGCAATCTATATAGATCTAAAAGCATGAGGATATAGTTGTAAGAGCTCGCGGCATGTTCTGTGAGGTAGACCATGCGCTGGTGATGCTCTTGATATGTCGCTTCATCATGTTCCTGAAACGCCAATCTTGCCAAACCTGCCAAAGCCGAAAGCTCTCCGGGAACATCCCCGAAAGAACGATACTGACTAATAGCAGATTCATAGGATTGCCGGCTATCCAGGATGCGATGCTTTTGCTCCAGATTCTGAGCCAGACGCAAAGTAACATCCGCTGCGCTCTTGGCAGGAGCCTGGGTGATCTTCGGAGGACGTGAACATGCAGCGTTAAGCAGCAAGATGAGCAGCGCCAGAAAGAGCCTAGTTCTCACCGGGGACCTCACGAATCCTTCCCTCTGGAGAGTAAGATCGAATCCTGGAGGGGGGAATGCCTTTGCGCAATAGCGGGTTGTTGTTCAGCGCCTCCAATGTAAGTGACGCTCGGGCAAGAGTGTCGTTCAAATTATTTATAATCAGCATTATCTCGGGATTAGCCCGGGACAAGCTGCCCAAAATCTTCTCGGTTTCCTGCAGAGACCCGCTGAGGGCATAAAGAGAACTGCTAAGCGGCTCGAGGAGGACGTCCCCCTCAGGATCAAGCATCTTCATGATCAAACTATCCGGATTCGCATAGTTTTCTGCTGCCAGGTTTGCCGTAGCGACCAAGCGCTCAATGTCTTCCATCTGTCCGGAAACACTCTGAGTGATATCGGCAAGGTTGTCCACCATCCTCAGGACTACTCCATCATCAGGCTGATACTCGCGATTCAATCCCGCCGTCAATTTGTTCATCTCTTCGAGGTTTTGATTGAGCAGATCCATGGTGAGGTCCGCCTTCTGAGTGAGATCGGCGGCCGAAACCAGGATCCGCATAAGAGCGCCCTTATCGGCATTGTCGTCGCGATTTAGCTCGGTCGTGAGCATCTCGATGTTTTCCACGATCGTACCGATAGGATCACTGCTTTTGGGAGAATATCGCCGCAAAAGCTGCCGCCCCTGAGCAAAATCCGTGGAAATGATGTAGCTGCCTTCTTCGAGGCTTCGATCGGATTCAGGAGCACGCACATATTCCAGTGTCGTCTTATTGGTGATCGGGATCGTGGTGCGATAGATCACACTTTCTTCGACGATTAGATGCTGATAGCGTTTCAACACATAGAAGTCCACATGGATAAAACTGTCGTCTCCCAATTCAAAGCTTCTTACTCTGCCGATCTCAAAACCTTTGTACAAGACCGGAGTTTGCGAAGAGACGCCGATGGCATTTTCAAAAGAGGTGCTATAATGAAAGCGCTTTTCAAACATATTTTGCCGTATCGCGATAAACACGATAGTCAGGATCAACACCACCACGGGGATGATGATGAACGCATAAACAATCTGCCGTGTGTGCTCTAGCTTATAATTCATATACTTTTCCAGA